>ENA-OSJC01000041-OSJC01000041.1-marine-metagenome-genome-assembly--contig:-NODE-41-length-123442-cov-6.873659_pt1 | contig 123442 bp, 127 predicted proteins | sample MGYA00237885_ERZ534234 | MGnify/ENA primary metagenome ERZ534234 (study PRJEB26413, sample SAMN06343907) | marine metagenome | isolation source: coastal waters | place: Atlantic Ocean: West Antarctic...
CCAAAAAGGCACCTGTGAAGAAATCACCCGCCAAAAAGGCACCTGTGAAAAAATCACCCGCCAAAAAGGTACCCGTGAAGAAATCACCCGCCAAAAAGGTACCCGTGAAGAAATCACCCGCCAAAAAGGCACCTGTGAAGAAAATATCTGTGAAGAAAATATCTGTGAAGAAAATACCTGCCAAAAAGGCACCGGCTAAATCAGTAGCAAAAGCTGCGCCGACCGTGGCGAAATTAGCGTCGGCCTCTGCCCCAACATCAAGAGGGAGAGGATTCAACTTCGACGAGATTACTCTACCAGTGGGTTATCACCCATCCGTGGACGAAGAATACATGAGTCCGATGCAACTGCTATATTTCAGAAACAAAATGCTGCAATGGCAAAAAGATCTGATTACAGAGTCTGAAAAAACAATTGATAACTTAAAATCCGAAATACGAGACGTAGGAGATGAAGCCGAACGCGCGAGTCGCGAAAGCGACAACATCCTAGAACTCAGAACTCGTGACCGATATAGGAAATTACTCGGTAAAATCAATGCTGGTCTCAGACGAATAGAAGATGGGTCCTACGGGTATTGCGAAGAAACTGGAGAGGAAATAGGTGTCGGCAGACTAGAAGCTCGTCCCGTTGCTACGCTGACGGTGGATGCCCAAGAGCGAAGAGAAATGCTCCAGAAGCAGTTCAGAGATAGCCGCTAAAACTATTTACGCAGTAGTGGGCTCCACTCACGCCATTCGCTTAAAAGCGGGAAATATAGACCGAGCATAATAGGTTGTGGGAAAATCTCTGACATAACTTTTGCATAGCGCTCTAATTGAGGCTCATACCTAACCTGTTCCGAGTCAAGATACTCTACCAATCCCGTTCCAGAATGCTCTCCGGTCTTAAAGTCGATTATCCAACGCATTCCTGATGAGTCGACAAAAGTTCTATCCACTATGATTCTTTCGACGCCTTGTGACCCAACGTACGAAAGTGCCAATTCCACTTCAATATCATCATGGAGACCAGAAAAAATCCAGGCGCCTCTGCTGCTAGAAAACGTATTTTTAATCGCACGCAGAACAATACCAATTGCACGCGATAATTCTTTTTCAGGCACCCCCAACTGCAGTAATTGCCTTCTAGCAAATTCTCTAAAATACGGCTCGCCTTCTTTGAAAGTTCGGGAGAGTTCTCTCACCTGCATAACTTCTAGCAACCGGTGTGTAATAGTCCCTATATGTTTTGACAGAGGCCCTGCCCATTCAAATTCAATTTTCTCGGATAATCGGTGTGCGTTAGAATCAAGATTATTTTCAATTTTAGGAAGAGACTCGAGCCTAAGGCGCGTTATTTTAGAAAAACTATTTTGAGTGGTGTCAAGAGCTGACTTAGGCTCACTATACTTTTTTTCTCCCTCTACTAACGACGCTAGTTCCCTCTCTCTGATAGCCATATCTTTTGTAGCCGGCCAGAGATAGCTAAGAAAAGTATTTTTGTCCGGCTTGGCTTTTTCCTCTTCCCCTTTAGCATGGCCAAGCAGAAAGATTTGTTTACGAGCACGTGTCAGCGCCACATATAATACTCGAATAGCCTCCTCTCTTGCTTCCTGACTATCGACATGGCGGAGATAGTCGTACAAGAAAATCTGCCCCTGTTGTGCAGGCAAGAGCGACATCAAAACCCCCCTTGCATTTCCTTCTTCATGAAACTGCTTCCAGAGGAGTAAGGGCTTTGATTCACCTTTAGGACGTCGCCCTAAGCCCGGAAGGATAACAAAATCAAACTCCAACCCTTTTGCTCGATGTATTGTCATTATCTCAACTCCACCGGCAGCAGAGCTAACACCAGCAGTGGAATAGGACTCTTGAATACAGGAATGTAGACGCTCTGCAGTGAGCAAAACCGATTCCAACTCCAACTTTCTCACATTAGAGAAAAACAGCTCCGCATCTGTGAACTCTGAATCTTGTGGATAAATAGATGTGCCTCCTAGCTTTAGCCAAGTATTTTCTAATACGAGACTAAAAGGATGTATCCTGCTTTCCCGACTCGCTTGAGATAAAACACTCGCCATGTGAACACAACGCCCATGTTCGCTCGGCTCATCAAGTAACTCATGAGTCACCGAGCACAACGATCCCAAAACAGTTGGTTCAATCCGTGACAAAATTTCCAGAGTTTTCAGTGACAATCCAGACCAAGGTGCCCTCAGCGTCGCAAACCATGCGGCACGGTCGCCTAAGTGGATTAAAGCTCTAGACAAGGCCAATAGATCGAGAATTACTGGTCTAGTATCAAGCCTATCAAGATCTCGTGACGAAACGGGCACCCCTTTCTTATCTAATGTCTTTACTATTTCACTAACATGCGTTCGACTTCTAACCAAGATGCCAATTTTCGGATCAGAATGCTGGGCCTTTAATGAACAAATAATTTGATAGACTTGCTCGGACTCCCACAAGTCATCTTTAGTGTCGGAGCAACAAATAACTACAGGTTCTGATGAGGCTTCTTGGGCTGCTTGTTGAGGAACAAAATACTTGTCTGATTCACCAGCCAGTTCTAACGCTTGCGGCATTGCGAAATTAACCCAATCGACGAGGCGTGCTTGAGATCGAAAATTGCGAGTTAACGTAAGAGCGGTAACTCTCACAGAACCAATATATCCATTTTCTAACGCCCTCTCGAAAAGACTAACGTCACTCTCTCTGAACCGATAGATTGACTGCATGGGGTCTCCGACCACGAATAGTGTGCGGCCATCACCCTCCGACCACCCATCAGTAAGCCGAGACACCAATTCAAACTGACTGTTTGAGGTGTCTTGAAACTCATCAATTAATAAATGCTGGATCCGATAGTCTAAAGATAATGCAAGATCTGTTGGATCTTCATCATCTCCAAGCGCCCTTAACGCAGCTATAGAATAAGTTGCAAAATCCGTAAGGCCTTGTTGTTCACTAAGCAATATAAGATGTGCTGCTGCGGACTTCATTACATCGCTTAACGCGTCTATTAATCTCCATTCTTCTTCTCTAAGAATTTCAACCGGCAAAAAAGAAACTTCTACTAAGTCGGGGCACTTTTGTTGCAGTAATGCAACCGTGTCTTTCCACCGAGATTTCATGCTTGCCGCCTCAGGGAATGCTTTAGCCAAGGGAAATCCCTCGCGAATGGTTACAGCCTTTCGCCAAGTCCCTTGCCCATTGCTAGTTAAAAACAAAGCACCGAAACTTTGCCAAACAGCAAGATTTTCTGTGGTTGGAGATGGAAAGGATTTATCTGCGACTTCAAACTCTTTTTGCTTATGTTGGCTTGAATACAGCAACAATGACAACATTTCAGCTCTAATTTCGACGGTCAATCTCTTATCTATCTTCTCTAATAATCTAGATACAAACTTTGAATATAGATCCTGGGATGACTTCTGATCGTGGCTACTTGATACATGAGATAACCATTGCTCTCTCTTAGAGAGCATCGCTGAAAGAAGGTTTTCTAATTTACTCCAGTTGTTGTCAAAATAACCTAGTAGTGCAATGACTGGTTTTTTATATTTTGCTTCCTTAATCCCCAGCAATGCATTTCGCGCTGCTTCTTGGTAGAGTAAAGACGGATCCTCAGCTAAGGTAAACGCACCTCCTATTCTTGATGAAATTGGCATCTGGCGAACTAGACTGTGACTGAATGAATCAATAGTCATAATGCGCAGTCGACTTGGGTCTTCAATTAGGTGCCAATTTAATTCGCTATCTCGTGCCACGACCGCCTTCGCTAGTTCACGTGTTCCTTCAAGTTCCCCACTGTAAGATTCATTCTTTTTAGATGCGCACAGCGCATCAATAACTCTAGCCCTCATTTCCTGAGCAGCTTTCCTAGTGAAGGTAATCGCAACTATGAGCTCTGGCACCTCAACTGTAGCGAGCAAACGTAAAATTCTATTTGTTAAAACAGTTGTTTTCCCCGAGCCTGCTGGAGCGCGAATAGCAAAGGACTTTAATGGGTCTAGCGCACGCTCCCGTATCTGTTGGTCATTACTATTACTCACTTGTGCCGGGATCCTCGCTAAGTTCACTTCGCAAGATCTCAGGAATCCGGCAAAACAAAGACTGATCACAATAAAGGCATGTTGTATGTGTGTTTTTAGGATTCACCAAAGCAAACCCATCACGAATTTCTAGCGCAAGATTTTCAATTTCTATGTGCCAAGAAGCACAAGCTTCATCCCAATCGTGAAGTTTATCTAATCCCGAAATCCAATTAGGTTGGTCACCGTGAACGTATGCAAAAGCGATGTCATCTGCCACCCCCATAGAAAGGAATAGGGCATAAATTGGTAACTGCGGAGACTCCATTCGAGGAACTTTCCATCCACTTGCCGAGCATTTGCCAGTCTTATAATCTATAACAACCACACGACCGTCTTTCAGACGATCAATTCGATCGATTCGAACATTCATGGGGATCCCAAAAACATTAATAGATTCACGCTGCTCTGCAGACAAAACTTCAAACTCGGTATCACCCCGAGACACCTCAAAATCAAGCCATTTAATTAAAAGCCCAGTTAATCTGTTCTTCTCAATAAGGAATATCTCGCGCTCAAGCACTGTTTCATAATATGTCTTCCTAAGCTTCTCCGTTATTATTTTTTCTATAGTTTCTATCCGCTCGCGCACTCCCATAGATCGCAACGTGGCAAAGCTTTTAAGGGTAGTCCAAAGTGCTGCTAATAATTCATGCACCACCATGCCTTTCTCTGCTGGACTGGTCCCAAGCTGCATTTCAGGTAACCTAGTAGATCTGAGCCTATGCTTTGCAAATGCACGAAATGCACATGCGGACTGATCAGCAAAAAATGTTACTCCTGCCTTGACAGGCTCAGCTATTGGTAGAGGAGGTCCCGAGATATCTTCGTAAGATTCTAAATCGACAGCATTAATTTTCCAGCGGCTATGGCGAAAAGATTGACTATTATCTACCGTAGCTTCTTCTAAAGTCGGGAAGAGGGCTGCCGGTGACAAACGTGAATCACCTTCCAAGTTAGTGAAACTAACATGGTGCTCTATAGCAAAGAAGCCAATCGCGCCTTGACGGTTATACATGTCTTTAACTGTAGCTAGAGGATCAGTAAATGGTATTCGTGCCTTGCGCTGCAAATCTATAGGCAACAAAGAAGAAAATTTATTACGTGAAGAAAAGGTCTCACTATCGGCTTTTAATACCCAAACATGTGTTGGCTCGATTAGACAAGCTTCGGTTGCTGAAACCAAGAAAATACCATCTTTGGGAGGGCTCGCACTAAGGCATTTTTTTTCGACTTTCTGTTTTAATACTTTATACAATTCAAGACGTCTTAAAGGTTTTACCAAGGTATCCAATTGAATAAGCTCATTACAGCAACTGCCGAAACTGTCGAATAGGCGTTTTTCTAAGACCGTATTTACATTTGTAGAGCCAATCTCCAGAACGCCTAAAAACCGCTCAACTATGACGAGCCACTCTGCAATTGATAACTTATGAGCAGCTTCAGTTATATTTAAAACGACATATTCCAAAATCTTCAGCAATTCTGGACATTCCCCGGACTGGCTTAGATTTTCAATCACCATCCGCAGATCAATTTCAAACCGATTATCATTACGTAGCTTTTCATCCAACAACACCCGTGCTTGACGCTCATCTGTAGCCCCTTTTAATCGCGGATGGCGAATAAACTCGCTCAACACGTCCCAGCGGGTGACAAGATTCAGGTCAAGAGCTAATAATACAATGCGGATAGGTGGGTAGATGGCTATCAGATCTCCTTCACCCAAATAGTAACGCGGCTGCGCCTCAGTCAAAGTAGGCCCAAGAATATTTTCACAGCAACGAGAAACTATTTGATTTGTATTTGCCGTCACCTCCAACACTATTGCCACGCGCGCATTGTCTGTTTGAGAAACGACCGAATCTGCCCAGGTCAAAGCTTCACAAAGCTCCAATTCCTGACTTTCAAAAACGTGCGGCACATAAATATCAGGGCAGAATACCGCGTGGGGATTGCCCACTGATATAGGCTCTCCAATCAATCTCGCGACTACCGGTGATGGCGAAAGGAATCCACTAGAAAGAAACGAGTCTGTTTTCATCGTAGAGCGATTTAAACCTGATAGGACTCGAGCATGGTCAGTTGCCGATAAGTCATTGCACAGCCTTTCATATACCCCGCACCAACGCGAAAAAAGAATACTGTCCGGAGAAAATGACGCCTGATCAGATCGAATATCCAAATTCCACGAATGCAAAAGAAACCATGCTTCACGAGCCAATACTGCAAGTTGAGAAATCGCGTCGACATCGTCTTCTGACACAGTCAAAATCGCTTTTTTCCACAGGAATAACTCCTGATTTGGGGTGAGGAGGAAGTGATCTCTGTTGGCACCTCCAAACACTTCCTGTTCATGCCACTGCGCAATAGCATTTTGAAGGCTCATAATGTGCGGAGATCGCCAAACAGAGTTACAGTGCTGGGCGCGTTGGCTAAGTGCAGCAGACAGAAGGCTCTGACAGCTGCCATTTTCAACTAATATAGAGCTAGTCGTAACTGATAGGCTTTCGAATCGTTCTAAATGCAACTTTGTTCCCTATAATTTTGGTCCTTTAAAATGGCTCAGCCATATATGAAAACCGTCTGCGAACGAAACAGTAATTACTTTCTAGCTTCATGTTTGGCACGAATGAACTCAGCTTGGTCCATATGTAACAGATCCGATATTTTTCTTACGTAATATTCCTCGTATTTATCAACTCTCCCATCCGCATAGGCCACTTTCCATAGCAAAACTAAAAGCTGATACCGTTTTTCACGACTCAATTTTTCGTTAATAACTGAGGTGAAATCGTACAGCGAGATGGAATCTGTGACAGTTTTATCAGCATCTACCATTATGCCCTCAACTTCATCAGCGGTTAATGAGGTCACTTGTAAAACTGCGGTAACAATAGCTTTTGATTCGCTTTCATCCACCTCATTATCGGAGCGGGATATCTCTATCAACAGTGCTGCCAAAGATAATGCCAACTCTCTATCAAATGCCTCGGGAGTCTCTTCTGCCTCGGTCTTTTTGAAAAAATTCTTTAAAATGTTCAACATAGCTCGTACCGCCTGATTTAATCACCGAAATAAAATAAGTTATGATGACTATCTTAAAGATTTTCAGCCTGGCTAGATAGCTCAACAATTAATTTCTTATAATAGAGAAGGCGTAAATGGTACGAATTTTCATTGAAGCTCAACTAGCGGTCGGTATTGCGGTAGACCTCCCCACAGATAAAGCGCACCACGTTCGAAATGTACTCAGGCTTGAGCCAGGCTCTAAAGTAACCTTGTTTAATCAAGATGGGGAATCCTATGAGTCCTCGTTAACCAACGTCTCACGTAGCGTCGTGTCCGCATTGCCTAGCAGACGAGTCTTATCCAATGCCGAGTCACCTGTAATCACAACGCTAGTGCAAGGTATTTCAAGAGGAGACCGGATGGATTACACCTTACAGAAAGCTGTTGAACTGGGAGTGAACCATATTATCCCTGTTTATACCGCCAGAAGCGCCGGTCGGCTTGATGAGAAAAGAAAAGTCCGCAAGTTAGAACACTGGAAAGGGGTCGTGCAACATGCGGCTGAACAGTCAGGTCGCAACATGGTTCCAACAATTGATCCCATACAAGAACTCAAAGAAAACGTGATGGCGCTAGTCGGGTTAAATGCATATGTACTGGATCCGCTTAGTAAGACACCTCTTTCAAAACAAAAACCAAGCGGCAATAAGATTGCAATCATCGCCGGACCCGAAGGAGGTTTCGATGGCACTGAGATTCATCAACTGTCGCTGCGATATGGCGCCGTGTCAGTATCGCTTGGCCCACGAACCTTGCGGACAGAAACTGCTGCAGTATGCGCGTTGAGCGTTATACAGGCGCTCTGGGGAGACCTCGGCTAATTAAATCAATCGTACAACCCTCGTCATCCATTGTCGATACGCCAAATTTTCACCTATACTACCTAACATACGGCAGTAATAACGAGACATTGCGACCCTTGAGCTAGCACTGTTTAAAGCTCGCATCATCGGAAATACCGTCTGTGCTTTTTAAAAATATCAGGTTGCCGTACTGCGGTGAGACGAAGCTCAATTGATCTAGGTATCTGAAATGAATGATAAACCAAGTATTCGTAAACCATGGGGGGGACGTTTTAATAGTCCCACCGACGCTTTCGTTGAAAGCTTTACTGCGTCGGTGACTTTTGATCAGCGACTAGCCATGTGTGATATTCGCGGCTCGATTGCTCATGTCACTATGCTAAGTGAAACTGGAATCATTACCGAAGATGAGAAGAAGCTTATTGTTGATGGATTGGAAGCAATCAAAAGCACTATTAAAGCTGGCGACTTTACTTGGTCGATAGCTCTTGAAGATGTTCACATGAATATAGAGCATGCTCTTGTCGAGGCTATTGGAGAAGTTGGCAAGAAACTGCACACCGCACGCTCAAGAAACGATCAGGTTGCCACAGATATTCGTCTTTATTTGCGAGCGCAAACTGAAATCTTTCAGTCTCGTCTCCTAGAACTAATGACAACACTCATCGAGCTCGCAGAACGAGAAGCTGCTACGCTAATGCCAGGCTATACCCACCTGCAAGCTGCTCAGCCGATTACGTTTGGACACCACATGCTAGCGTGGTTCGAAATGTTAATTAGAGATTACTCTCGATTTTCAGATTGTAAAAAAAGACTCAACTCCCTACCGTTGGGAGCTGGGGCGTTGGCAGGGACAACCTTTCCCATTAATCGCCAACGGGTCGCCGAACTCCTGAAGTTTGATACAGTAGCTGAAAACTCACTAGATGCCGTCAGTGACCGAGATTTTGCCTTAGAATTCTCCTCTGTAGCGTCTATATTAATGATTCACTATTCCAGGATGGCTGAAGAGTTAGTGTTATGGAACTCACAGGCTTTCGCTTTTGTCGAAATAGATGATGCCTTCTGCACAGGATCTTCGATGATGCCACAGAAAAAAAACCCCGATGTGCCTGAACTACTTAGAGGGAAATCTGGTCGCGTGGTAGGTAATCTGATGGCCTTACTTACTTTAATGAAGTCGCAACCTCTTGCCTACAATAAAGACAATCAGGAGGACAAAGAACCAATTTTCGACACAATTGACACCATCAACGACTGCACACGTGCACTCACAGAGTTGATACCTTCGTTGAGAACCAAAAAAGATCGCATGAGGGCTGCGGCGGCACATGGTTTTATCACCGCCACCGATTTGGCGGACCACCTTGTTCGACTAGGCCTGCCTTTTAGAGATGCCCATGAAGTGGTCGGGAAAGCCGTCAATTTAGCTCTTAGCAAGGACTGCCAGCTACACGAATTGTCTTTAGCTGAGTTTAGAACCTTTGATGAGCGTTTAGATGAAAGCGTCTATAACATTCTTGATATGGATAATGCTCTAGATAGCAGAAAGCACTGGGGCGGAACTGCGCCATTGGCTGTGCGTGAGGCTTGCGCTCGGGCAAGAAATCGGCTGAAGGATCTCGACTACTAAGGGTTCCGCTAATGACCAAAACACGGCTCCTAAAGTTTTTAGCCAGTTTCATATTGATAGTCGTTTTTATCGGCTGCACAACTATGCTAACTAACCCAAACAACTATAAAAACTTTATAGCTGACAAATTTAACAGCGAAACGGGATACCAGCTTCACTTAACTGGAGACATAGAGCTTTCGTGGTGGCCTAACATTACAGGCTTAATTAATAACATCTCTGTCGGCAACAGTTCTGATGATAAAACTTGGTTTATAGCTGAAAAACTGTCTGTCTCCACCGATTCCACTCAACTAGTGAAAAACCACGGTGTACCTGATGTTGTTCAGCTTTCAGCTACTGATGGAGTATTAAACGGATTTGATGTTATAGGTATTCTTAATGTTTTGGAGCGCATTATTGAGTGTAAGTGCCTTTTACCTATTCCTACTTCAGGGGAGACTCGGTTCGAGACTTTAACTGCCAAAGTTTTTATGCAAAACCAAGTCTATAGTAATCAAGACTTATACATCCAAGGATCAGGCTTCACTTTAACGGGCAAAGGAACCCTAGCCGACATCAAGAAATCTTCAGTCGATTATGACTTGATACTATATGTCGAGGCAACGTCCGAACAATTTCAATCGCAAAACAGCAACCTCGGAAATTACACAATTGCGATCCACTGTTATGGAGATCTATCAAATCCTGTATGTACACCAGACTTGAGTACCATAGTCGGAAAAATCATCAAAAAAGACAGCAAAAAGAAACTCAAAAAGCTGGAGAAAAAAATAAAAAAAGAGGCCGAAAAATTTCTAAAGGGACTACTGCAGTTCTGAAATGAAGAACGCACTAAGTCTCTCCAGGCTATTCAGAAACATAGAGTTTATAGTCATTCTAATGGTGATGTCATTGATCAATGCCGGTGCTCTGGCAAATCAACAGCCTGTTCTAAAGAGATTCGAAGTAATCGACGGCGCCTATCTTTATAAATACTCTCAAGTAATCAACGCGCGCTCCCAGGATATTTATGCCGTACTTAGCGAACATAACAAAATATCCCAATTGAATCCAAACGTACAAGCCAGCGCTGTCATCAGTCGAGATGGCGACACATTGAAAAGAGTGCTCAGGATTAAACAGTGCATCTTTTTTTTCTGCTTCAAAATGAAATTGGTCGAGCATATCGTTGAAACCAGAAATGAAATAAAAAGTACGATTCTGCCTAAAGAAAGCGATTTTTCAGGAGGGTTTTCACATTGGCGAATGGACAGTATCGGACCCAAAAAAACCATACTTACTTTAAGCGCAAGACAAAAGCCTAACTTCTGGATCCCACCAATAATAGGTCCACCCATCATTCGATCTGTACTAAAAGAACAACTCGGAATAACTTTCAACTCGATCCGCTTAATAGCCCAAAAGAAAGCGACAAAAAAATAAAAGATGGACAAGCGGCTCTCTTTCTCGCAGAAATTAATCGACTGGCATGAAGTCTATGGTCGACATAACTTGCCATGGCAGGCTGACCAAACCGCTTATCGTGTTTGGATTTCCGAAATTATGCTACAGCAAACCCAGGTAGCTACTGTAATTCCATATTTCAAAAATTTTATCCTAAAATTTCCAACAATTAAGTCTCTTGCCTCGGCAGGGGAAGATGACGTTCTGAGACTTTGGACGGGACTGGGATATTACTCTCGAGCAAGAAATCTAATGAAAACCGCTCACCTCATTCAAACACTTCATGATGGAGAATTCCCGACAAACATTGATCTTCTGATTGCCTTACCTGGCATAGGGCGCTCGACTGCCGGTGCTATAATTTCTTTAGCTTTCGAGGCAAAGGCGGCAATCTTGGACGGTAATGTTAAACGTGTTCTAGCGCGTTATCACGGGATCTCAGGTTGGCCCGGACATGGGAAGATCGAGAAAAAGTTCTGGGCTGTCGCCGAAGCCTCACTTCCGGATAAGAACTATCGCACTTATTCACAAAGCCTTATGGACCTTGGAGCTACTTTATGTACGCGTGCCGAACCTGAGTGCATACGATGTCCCTTACGAAAAGGATGTCACGCACTCAAACACGACGTGATCAACGACCTCCCAGGGAAAAAACCTCGTCAAACCCTTAAAAAACAAAAATTTTTTTTCATTATCATAATAAATCAATTAGGTGACATACTGCTGCAAAAGCAACCTGAAAAAGGTGTGTGGGGCGGCCTGTGGAGCTTTCCGAAAGCTACGGATAAGAAAGACTGTGATATTTTCCTCAACGATTTATTTTCGGTTAAGTGGCAACGAGTGAAAGAGATGGACTCCTTTCAACATCGCCTTACTCATTTAGAATTCAGAATCACTCCTCTTTTGTTTAGCTCATCCGCAACCAGGAAAGAAACCGCGCTTACAGATAACCTAACGTGGCACAAAATCCACAAAAAAATGTCTGTGGGTCTACCTGCTCCTGTAAAAAAGCTGATCCTAGAAGTCGCAAAAGTGAATAGTGATTAAGGAGCTGCTATCATAGACGATATGAATACAATACAGTGCGTAAAATTAGACCGGGAAGGCGAAGCTCTATCGCGAGCGCCATACCCCGGTGAATTGGGACAACGAATATTAGCTGGCGTCTGTAAAGAAGCATGGCAGGGCTGGCTGGGCCACCAAACCATGCTGATCAATGAAAACCGATTGACGCCTATCGAGGCCAAAGATCGAAAGTTTTTAGAAACTGAAATGGAAAAATACTTCTTTGGGGAAGGCTCAGAAGCCCCTAAAGATTTCATCCAACCTAAATAAAAAAAGACACTGTATGAACAACCTATATAGGTTCGGATTTCCAGGACCGTAGGTTGGAGTACTGACTGCCACAGAGCGTCCGTAAGAAAGGACCGCTCTAAATTTAGTCGCTACTCCCTTAATCAAAGTAGTAGTATCCAAAAACCTGCGACCATCATTAAGATCGCGGGTATTGCAGCGATATAACCAGAAAGAACCCGCTCGAAAAGCATAAAAAAGCATAATGCGCTCATCGTCAAAAGACTCATCGTACCGCCCGCAAACATTAATAACATCAGCATCCAACAGCAACCAACGCAATATAAGCCATGTCTAGCTCCCATTATGGAAGCACCCAACAAACCGTCACGCCAGTTCCCTATGAAAAACCCCAACGGACTCTGACAGTGCCTAAGACACATTTCCTTCATCGGGCTTAGTTGATAGAGTCCCGCAAGGATCAACAATAAGCCGGCTAAAATAGCCTTTAAAGAAAAAGAGCCTGCCTGAAGATATCCCATTGTATTCGCTAGGTACTGCAGACATGCCGCCATAAGGGCAAATACAAACCATACAAACAGATAGCCGGAGAAAAAGAGTAAACTGGCCCGATTAGTTTGAGTCCCCTTGTACACCTGACGAAAAACTATCCCTGTTGGCAAAACAACAGGGACCATCATGGCGATCATCATCACCACCCACATGCTCGCTGTAACTGTGAGGTAAGTCGTCATATCTGCAGGGTGCATCATTACATGCATAAAGAACTTGTCGACGTCTAACTCGCCACCGCTCCACGATATTGAAGGCATCGTCATGATCCACCATGAAACAGCAGTAACACTTATAAGGACAAACCACGTCAGTAGATTTTGAATACGATAAAGAGGCATCCTATCGTCTCAATTCAAACAACCTCTCCTGACCAGTCAAAGGGCGCGAAATGTCCATTGGTGCTCTTAGTGTTATCTTCCCAATGAATGCCAAACGCGCTGATGACATTGCGTATCGCAGTTGCGAGGTTAAGACGCTTATTGACTGGATGAGAAGTGTTATCAATCGCAACACACTCGCCAGGGATAGAAAAGCTCTCAACACCCTCAATAGATTGGTCCAACAAGTCACCTATTTTTACACTGACATTATTCCCATCCCTAACAAACTCGATAGGATGTCTTTCAACGCCACGAAAATCACTAATCATTGGAGCAAACATTCCGACCCCTTGATCTGCAGGAGTCGTACATAACGCAACTATTGCATCTACTTGCGCATCAGATGCTGAAGAGTCAACGACCAGTCCGCCAATCCATCCGCCTTCTGACATTATAGCCTTCGACTGCGCAAACATAGTCCAGCGGACGCCATTCAGTGACACGCCTGCGTAGGAGCCAACTGTCGTGGAAAAAGCTAACGCTACTTTACAGAAGTCGTATGTCGCAGCTGTAGTAGAGTTCTTCGGTATGCAAGGACATAGAAAATCACAACTGCAGGCCTCCATATACTCCCCAGACATATTCCATTTTTGTGCCATTTTATATCCCCTCAAATAAACGACATGAATCGTCTATTAAACTACACGATAATTAAGCAACAAACAAAGCTCCACCAACGACTTGAATACTTGAGAGGCCACTCGGTAGCTCGAAATACAAAACTAATAAAATATTTAGAACTATGAACACTAATGGCAGTCGTGTTAAAATATTGAAATCGAGAAGCTTAATCTGTTACGTAAAACTCATCGGCTAATCTGCTGGGGGAATTACGCCAAAGCACTCGAATGGCCTGGTAGCTCAGTCGGTAGAGCAGTGGACTGAAAATCCTCGTGTCGGTAGTTCGAATCTACCCCAGGCCACCACTCCCCAAAAAAGCAGGTGCAATTAAGCTTTCAAAACCCTTAAGGCCATTCTGGTGTGCCCAGTACAAAAAGCTGTAGGCAGATCTTCAAACTCCCTCAGACACGACAACCATCGTCCTTCTTTTTCACCTAGGGTGAAACAAATTTGATCCCGCAGCCTTCTTTCTTCGTACACAGTAGTTAACATTAAAAATATTCAGACCTTCAATCACCGGCTCTTACCTGAAGTGTTTTTAATTTAACGAGTCCATGCAAATTAGAGGAGTAGGTATTTGATGAATAAATCCTTAGAAAAAACTTTACAAGATGCTGATGTTAGTCTCAGCGTACTTCAAGCTCTTGCTGACAATAGCTTTGATTCTGTTCTTGTCACCGATGCGACCAAAGCAGGAAAAATTATCTACGCGAATAAGTCATTCAGCAAATTGACAGGCTATACACAATCAGAAGTGATTGGTAAAACTCCAAGAATTTTACAGGGTCCCGCAACTGATAAGAAAGTTGTAGGTCGTCTGAGGGAAGCACTACTGAAAGACAAGAAATTTGAAGGGAAAGCTATTAACTACAAAAAAAATGGAACTCCTTTTATTATGTATTGGAGAGTTGTTCCTGCACGAGTTGGGAAAAACACAAAAGTGTGGATCGCTATCCAACGCGAAGGGGTGTCAGTCGAATAAGATTAAAATTCGGGCGTGACAATTTTTGAAAATTACCTTCTGTTAGGTTTTTCTATTGAGTTTCATGTTGACCAAGCTCAATGCTATTAATCCACTGACTATTAATGCCATGCCCAACCACTCAAAGAGGTCAGGTGTTTCTCCAAAATAGAAAGCTGACGTAACCATAGCAATAGGCGGAGCTGCTAAAGTCGAAAGGCTAGCAGTACCCGCATCCAAATTGTTGAGTGCGTACATCCAGAGCATCGAGCCCAAAGCTGTAACGCCGACAGACACAAAACCTAGCGACAAAACAAAACGGCTTGACCAGACGATCGGGTCCTCAGAGGCAAACCAAGAAATAGCCATGAGAGGGATGCATCCGAAAGCCATTTGCCAAGCCGTCATTGACAGTAAATCCATTTTCTCTCGGCTTTGAAGTTGCTTAACCATAATGGCTCCTATGGCCCACACTATTCCCGCAGCTACGGCTAAAAGACTACTTTTGAAGCCTCCAATTAGGACCCAAGGTTTAACGATTGCGATCAATCCAAAGGCTGCCAAAATCACGGCGCCCCACTGGGCATGCTGAACTTTTTCGTTCAGAAGTAGCCAAGCAAATACTAAGGTAAAAAACGGCATGGTATAAACCATAAAAGCTACCCGCCCCGCGCTACCTTCAGCCACTGCCCATGTAGAAAGGCTGAATAGCAAAGTAGTATGCACAAACCCCAAAACCATCAACTCGCGCCACCTAGTTGGCCGCAGAGAACGACCTGTGAGAGGCAACAGTGCTAACAAGCATAATGCACTAAGACTAAGCCGCAGGGCGGTAAATTTAAATGGTGGGGCATCAATAAGGCCTACTTTAAGAATGGTCCAACCATAGCCCCATAAAATAGACATCACGAAAATTGCCGCAAGCGGCTTACCTTTTAACTGCAACGGTGGGGCCCTCGATTATCCACTAAAGCGTCATAGACGCTAGCGAATATCAGTGTAGTGGTGATCAATCAGCTCCGCATAGTACATCAAAAGGTCAATGAGTAATGTAGTTTGAAAATTCAATCACTGACATAAAGGCCAAACTTTATACCAGCTACGACATCGCAATCGCTGCTCGCAAGCGGGTAGCTGTGTGGCATACTTGGCCGCTACTCGCGCAACCTTGTCGGAAACTGATAACAAGCCAGGCTTCTTATGCTGATTGCCACGCTTGTACCCTCCATGACCTTCATGATAAGCAAGATACAACTCTTTCGCGTTCCATTTAGAAATACCTAAACGTGCATGTGTGCGATGGTTATACCATCCAATAAAATCTAGAGCATCCTCCATATCGGTTCGATTTCTAAACAGAGCCCCTCTTTCACTTTCGTATTCACTCCACACAGGGTTTTGTGCTTGAGCATAGCCTTTAGCCGATGACCCTCGACCTATTGGTACAAATAAAAACCACTTGAATGGAGGTTTTGCATGACTACGAAAGCTAGATTCCTGCTTCACAAAAGCCATCAGTATGTGCTTTGGGGTTCCCCACTCTTTTTGCGAGTGCTGAGCATAGTCAAACCATTTCGGATACTCGTCAAAAATCCGACAGATATTCCCTTGATCTTTAGGAGGAACGGTCGCACACGCAACCATCATCGGAAGTAAAAAAAGCCCTATCAATACTTTGGTTAAATAGGTATGCAGACACGCCATAACTTCAACAACAAGATGCATTCAAAACTCCGGTATTCCCGAAAATTCCACCGGTCGACCCTTCATAAAAGCGTCTACCGCTTCATTGTTCAGCGCACCACCCATCAATTTCCGATAGACCTCGATTTCTCTGTCATGGCATTCTCGCCCCAACTGATGTTTTCCTGAGGCAAGCATCAATTTCTTAGTCTCGACAAGCGATAAGATCGGGTTTTTACCGATGGTCTCAGCTAGTGCCATCGCCTCGACTTGTAATTCGCTAGGCTCAGAGAGCTTCCATACGTAGCCAAATTTGAGGGCCTCATCTGCGCTAATCCATCCCCCCGAGAAGAGTGTATATGCTGCATTTTGCCAACCCATTTGCGACACAAACAAACCGCTGCTTCCGGCCTCTGGAGCCAATCCAAGCTGGGGGAACGGTGTCCGCAATCTTGCATCACGTGACATAAAAACAATGTCACAATAAGCTAAAAGTGTCATCCCAATGCCAACGGCAAGCCCATTAACAGCGCCAATGAGGGGTTTACTGAAGTCGGACAAAGATCTTAAGAAATCAGGAAAGACGTGTTTCTTAACTTTTCCATCAAGAATTAACTGCATATCATAGAGATCTTGTCCAGCTGAGAACGCCGATCCTTCCCCAGTCAACACGACAACTGCCACCTCCGATGAGGCATCAGCTTGTAGTAAAGCATCTCTCACTTCGGCGAACTGCAGGTTATCAAAGGCGTTAAGCTTATCAGGACGATTGAATGAAATTTTTCTTACTCGTCCCAAGTTCTCAATTTTTAAGCTCATAACAGTCGCCCCTTTCTAATTCCTGACATCATCGAATAGATCCATGAGATCTCCATTGCCCCCAAGGTCTTCAACCTGATCACTAGACTCGATGGCGACGAAAAGCATCTTATCAATAATCTTGGTAACTTTTCGTGTAGCAGTCCTATCAAATTTCATGTCTGTGTGATTATCAAACCAGTGTGCCGCCCCATCTAAACCGACAAATTCGACCCCTCCACCCGAACGAGATAAATTGTCAGCTTTAGCCTCACATTCAGATGCACTGGTGATGCGATCTTTCAGTCCATGGAAAATTATCGCCTCCGTCGAATTAGGGAAACCTTTCTTTGCAGATATACTCCCCGCACCACAGTAAGGGTAAAATAGGAAAGCTGCTTTAAAGTTATCCTCTTTTAAACTGACGTTAGCTGTTAGATTCGGAGGTCGGTCACCAGATGCCACCATGGATAAAAAATCAGAAGCGCTCCAGCCACCATGAGACCAACCCATAAGGATAGTTTTTGTCTCATCAATATCCGATCGAGACCAAATACTTGGTAAAATAGCCATTAAATCGCCAGCACGCTCGCTCCCTTGCATCAACGTACCGGCACAAACCTCATTCAGCATCTTTCGTCTATCTCGAATTCTACGAACGGCAAAGCTGTCTACGTGAAGAACTGCAAAACCCTTTTTCCGTAGTCGCTTTTTCCACACACTATGATGTGGGTGCCAGCTCATACAACCTGGCAACAGGATTGCTAACGGATGCGGACCAGCACCTCTGGGCATCTTCAACTCAGAGAAAGGGGCCACAACTTGCGAGTACGCGACTGGCTCCTCTCGTCCATGGACGCTCGAAGCAATGACTAAGAAGACAAATCCCAACAAGGAAAATTTATTAAAAGGGCTAACACACATTTAGGTCGGACCTCCAGGTAGATGCATCAACAATTTACTCATGTTCACAGGTTAGCATAGTATAGTCATATCGTTTTCAAGGACGCACAGTTAAAGCGTCCAAATTTTAAGAGCATCTGTTTATGTCGAACACAGCTGATTGGTATTTTGATTTCATTTCACCTTATGCTTATTTCCAGTTCAAGCATTTTCATCGACTGCCCTCCTCACTAAATGTCACTCTGCGCCCCATCTTGTTCGCGGGTCTTTTAGGTCACTGGGAAACAAAAGGACCGGCAGAAGTGCCAGCAAAGAGAATTCAAACGTACCAGTACTGTGATTGGTATTCAAAACGCATAGGACTTCCTTTTAAAACCCCACCAGCACACCCTTTTAACCCATTAAAGATATTAAGACTGGCAATCGCGCTAAATTGTTCAATGAAAGCTGTCGGCGCAATCTTTGATTACGTCTGGGGGCAAGGAGGCGACGCGCACTCTGAAGAAGGCTTTAAATCACTCTGTGATAAGATGGGACTTAAGGACGTCCCGACTCTAATAAGCTCCAAAGACGTCAAAATCAAATTGCGTGAAAATACCACACAAGCTATCAAGGCAGGAGTTTATGGAGTGCCCACATTTCATTACGAAGGAGACCTGTTTTGGGGGTTCGATGCTACCGAAATGTTTCTTGAACGAATGAAGGACCCATCCTTACTTACCCAGCCTGAAATGATTCGGCTCGCCGATCTCCCGGCAGCACAAGAACGAAAAAACGTAGCTGTAAAATCGGAAAGTTAATTGGTAAAGCGAATGACAAGATTACAGCGAGAAATGTTTCTTGAGAAACCTTATCTTGCTGTTGTAGGTATTGAAGAGCCGGGCTTATCACCCAGAGTCGTTCCCCTCTGGTATAACTATAAGCCGTCAACTGGATTCAGTATCATTGTTAAAAAGAAATCTAAGAAACTTCTACTACTCCGAGCAGCAAAACGATTCTCTCTTTGTATTCAAGAACCACAACCTCCCTATAAACATGTGAGCGCACAAGGACCTATCATTGAGATACGCGACTGCGTAGACCACGTCGACTTGCTGGCCGTAGCCACCAAGTATTTAGGTGTCAAAGAAGCGCAAAAATTTCTCCAAGATCGAGTACCCTCTGACTCGCTAATTCTCATTATGGATCCCAAAAAATGGGTCACGGCCGATTACTCATAACGCTGTAACGGCATGAAATCTTCACATAGCCTTCACGTGTTTCGTGATAGGTTTACGTTGTAAAAACTGATGACCAGGGGAGGTGTGTTATCGAATAGAAAAACTAAAAAAACAGAATAGGAGCTATTATGGAAAGGCTTAAAATAAGCACTTTTTTGCTTTTTGTCATGACACTTTTTGCGTCAATGACACTAAGCGCGTTTACTGCTGAAGATCATATTTCTTGGATAAAAACCAACCAAACAGCTGCCCCTCAATTTGTGGATGGGGACGTTATCACATTCGATAAAGCGGATCTCATCCGACCTTTTATCCCCGCTGAACAGCAGGAAGAGCTGATTTTCCCTGGGATGGAAATGGTAATTAAAGATGCTGGAGATCTCAGTCCGGCAGATGCATTCAAAGTCGCAACGAAAAAACACTATGGCAGTGCAACAATAGCCGCCAATGGTGCTATTGAAAACTACCAAGCGGGCCTCCCGTTTGATCCCACAAAGTTCAAAGCAGGCAGCAAAGAAGACGGCTGGAAAATGGTTTGGAACTGGACATTTCGCTGGAATAACGATGGCTTAAAAATCAATGACGTTCATTGGGTTTGGGTGCGTCGAGGCGGCGAGCATGCGAAACATGAAATCATGTCTACCGGCAAAGGGAAATATGCAAAGTTTTATGAAGGTGGTGGCACATTCGAACGTGTGCTAGCTGGCCCTTACCAGCGAGTCATCATGTCTCATAGAGCTGACTTACCAGAGTCTGGCTACAGGATGAATGAAGGAAAAGGCTTCGCCAAAAATACCAATTTCCGAGAGTACACCGGCTTTAATTCACCGTTTGATATCGCAGGGACCGCTTTCCTTATCTTACGATATGATGATGTGAATAAAGCTGACGACTCTTGGGCTTATATCCCAAGTCTAAGACGTGTTCGTCGCATCTCAGTTGAAGTCAAATCAGACTCTCTGTTAGGGACAGACCACACATTAGAAGACTTTTACGGATTTAATGGTCGACCAATGGAGCACACTTGGGAGTACGTCGGTGAAGCGAATTTGCTCGCTGTTGTGCGATCACGTCATACAGATACCGTCTTTTATGGTCCAAACGGATGGGCACCTAAGGATGATTGGTCTCTGAGAAAAGTCGACATACTAAGAATGTATCCTGGACGTTCCAATCATCCATATTCGACAAAATTTATCTATATGGATAGACAATCAGGTGAAGCGTTCTATGCTAATGCTTTTGATAAAGCTGGTGAGCTGTGGAAGATTTGGCAAATCCAAAAATCTTGGACAGAAGATCCTCAGTATGCAGAGCATCAAAGCAAAGCTTTTAAAGGTGACGTGACAAACCCTGGAACACGAGTTCTTAGTTTCCAAAGTATCAACGTTATCGATAAACAAAACAATCGAGGTACATTAGTACCATGTCGCGGAGTAAGCTTCCCAGACACCACTATCAAAAAAGTTAAACGTACACATGACGTTAACTATTTGACAGAAGGTCGATAGTAAAAGAGCTAAAGTGCTCGGCGTTGCCGAGCACTTTTTTCGCTTATCTCCAGATTCGTGGAGTTTTCCATCTCATATTCCACATAAAACATGTCATCTCCTAATTTAGACATAATCCTATTTTAGGCTTATCTAGTACTTCCAAAAAAAATTCCGAAACGAGAAGATTCGGGCTACTATAATCACCTTTATGAAAAAACTAGAGGAAGTAGCAGCTAATGAAAAAAGTTTATCAAAATGCAAACGAGGCTCTAGCTGGCCTACTTAATAATGGAATGACTATAGCTTCCGGCGGCTTTGGTCTTTGTGGTATCCCAGAGAACTCCATCGAGACGCTCGCTAACTCGGGAGTTAAAGACCTGACCATAGTAGGTAACAACGCAGGCGTGGATGACTTTGGAATGGGGCTGTTACTCTCAACTCGTCAAGTAAAAAAAGTCGTGGCTTCTTACGTCGGAGAGAATAAAGAATTTGAACGGCAAGTCTTGGCAAAAGAGGTGCAGCTTGAGCTAAACCCTCAAGGCACATTAGCAGAGAGGATTCGTGCGGGCGGTGCAGGAATACCCGCGTTTTATACTAAAACTGCTTTCGGAACTGAGTTAGCAAAAGGAAAGGAAACTAAAGAATTTAATAACGAAAATTACGTTCTTGAAACAGCAATTAAAGCAGATCTGTCATTAGTTAAAGCATGGAAAGGCGACCATGAGGGAAACCTTATTTTCCGCAAAACAGCGCGAAACTTTAACCCCATGATTGCCACATGCGGGGAGATCTGTATTGCTGAAGTGGAAGAACTCGTTGAAGTAGGGGAGTTAGATCCCGATCAGATACACACTCCAGGTATATATGTGGATCGAATATTTGAAGGCACTAACTACGTTAAACGAATTGAATTCCCGACCACCTCGGCTAATGCCGGTGGGCCAGGATCACCGAACCGAGAATTGATGGCTAGAAGAGCGGCAAAAGAACTGCACGATGGCTTCTATGTCAATTTAGGTATCGGTATACCGACACTTGTCGCCAACTTCATCGCGGATAACATAAAAGTCACGCTCCAGTCGGAAAATGGTCTTCTCGGAATAGGTCCTTTCCCGGGTGCAAACGAAATAGACGCTGACCTAGTCAATGCTGGGAAACAAACGATAACCTCAATCCCCGGATCAAGTTTTTTTTCCAGTGCTGATTCCTTCGCGATGATCAGAGGTGGACATATAGATATCTCAATACTTGGAGGCTTAGAAGTCGCTGCAAACGGGGACTTAGCCAACTTCATGGTCCCTGGGAAAATGATCAAAGGCCCTGGTGGCGCCATGGATCTTGTTTCAGGTGTGAAACGGGTAGTTGTTCTACTTGAGCATACGGCTAAAGACGGGAGTCCGAAAATCCTAGATCAGTGCGCTTTGCCTGTTACCGGAAAAAACGTTGTTGACCTGATAATAACGGAACTCTGCGTTTTTGAGGTGCTGCCTGATAATCAAGGACTTCTCCTTGTAGAATTACAGCCTGGGGTCCAACTCGAGGAAGTCGTGCAAAAAACTGGCTGCAACTTTAAAACTAAGTCAGACTAGAGCTCATGACGCCCTGATCACAACGGTAATGGCTAAATGCAGCTGCCGTTAAAAAGACTACGTAAAAAGGAGCGAAAGAGATGGGAACAAACGCTGATGATCTACAATTAATCGAGGAATTCAAAAAGAATCCTATTGGCCATCATAGCCCAGATTTACAACGATTATTAAACCGCTTCCGGTCCGTTCCGATGGAAAACAAATATTGTCTCATTGTAATTAAACCGAATCGAGAGTGGCAGCTTGCAAAAACCACAGGGAAACCTGGGGTCGCTGTAAAACTACTACAGAAAAAATTCACTAGCCAATCCGAAGCCGAATGGTATGTTTTTCGAAAACGCTGGAAAAACCTCACCGGCGAAACGTTAAAACCATAGCCATAGATTGTCTCCATAAAGAAAGCACGTTAATTACCTACATGTCTACGGTACTTAAATTGAATAAGGGGAGTGTTTAAAACTCATGAAAATTACAGCCTATGCAGATAAAACAAGTGTCGCACCTGATGAAACTATTAACTTCATGGTCAACTGCAATGCTAAGGAGTTTAAAGCAGACTTTGTAAAGTTAATTTGCGGAGACATGAATCCAGATGGACCTGGCTATCAAGAAAAAGTAATCCGAACTAAAGCAACTGGCATCTACCCAGGCAGAAAACAGAATATTTACGCCGGATCATTTGTTCAAATCGAAGACAACGAAAAATTCAATCAAATTGAAAGCTTTACTTTAAAGGCGTTCATTTGGCCAACAACCCCAAATAAAGGGCATCAAACCATTATTAGCAACTGGTCAGAAAAAGATCAAAATGGTATGTCACTGGACATTAGTCCCAACAACAAAGGCCTGATGTTAACAATAGGTTCAGGGTCTAATAAAGTTCAGTGTGTCGTCTCTGGGAAACCATTTTTGGAAAGAGAGTGGTATTTTGTGGCGGCGACCTACAATGCAGCCACCAAGCGAATTACTCTGATTCAAGAGCCTTTGCACACGCACGCAAAAACACGCGACCGTAGCATTAAAAATGAAAAAGCTAAATTCGTCACGCCACCAAAATCAAACCGTCGGGTCACAATTGGCGCGCAATTTAAAAGAACAGACAAAGGTCGCACGGTCTGCCAAAACTACTTCAATGGTAAAATTGACAGTCCTCTTGTAGCCGCGCGAGCGCTAACAGCCAACCAAATAGAACAACTCAAAACGGGTTACGATAAAATTAAAATGTCCAATGACGTAATTGCCGCGTGGGACTTCTCAGCAGATATCTCTTCATTAAAAATTTCTGACGTTTCTGGAAACAATATCCATGGGAAAGTTGTCAATATGCCAGTAAAGGCTATGACCGGCTGGAACTGGGATGGTGAAGAAATGAACTGGAAGCATGCGCCTAAACAGTATGGTGCAATTCACTTTCACGATGATGACGTTCACGATGCGGGCTGGGAAATAGACGTTTCATTGAAGGTTCCAAAAAACCTGAAAAGTGGCCTTTACGCCATCCGGCTCCGCGCCGGTAAAGATCTGACAGATGAAGACTACGTGCCATTTGCTGTTCTTCCCCCAAGAGGGAAAGTGACGGCTGATATCTGCTTCATCTTGCCCACTGCGACCTACATGGCATATGCCAATGAGCACATGGGTACTGACTCTCCAATTGCACAGCTACTTGGTGGTCGTCTTGTAGAACACGACAGGCAAGATCTCTACCGCAATGAGCACAGAGAATACGGGGCTAGTTGCTATGACACTCACACCGACGGCTCTGGGGTCTGCTACTCATCGCGACTTCGTCCAATATTAAACATGCGACCAAAATATAAAAGCTGGTTGGGAGGAGAAGGCTCTACACTATGGCAATTTAACGCAGACACGCATATTACTAACTGGCTCGAAGCTCAAGGCTATAATTACGATGTTATTACTGATGAAGAACTTCACCACGATGGAGTGTCCGCCCTAGAAAAATATCGAGTAGTCCTCTCGTCCTCTCACCCTGAATATCATTCCAAAGAAATGTGGGACGCCATGTCGACCTATCAAAAGGGCGGAGGTCGCTTAATGTATCTCGGTGCGAACGGATGGTACTGGCGTATTGCCTTTCATCAAGAAGCCGAAGGCGTCTTAGAAGTCAGGCGAGCAGAAGGAGGCATACGCGGCTGGGAGGCACAAACAGGAGAATATTATCACTCCTTTACCGGAGAATACGGCGGACTATGGCGACGAAATGGGAGAGCACCCCAAAAAATTGTTGGTACGGGGTTCACTGCACAAGGGTTTGATATCTCGTCTTACTACAAAAGGAACCCTGACAGTTTCAAAAAACCAGTCAAATGGATAATGAATGGCGTCAAGGATGACGAGCTCATTGGTAACTTTGGGCTTATTGGCGGAGGTGCTGCGGGACTTGAACTTGATCGCGCTGATACAAAACTAGGGACACATCCCGATGCTTATGTACTCGCATCTTCCGAAGATCACACTGACCTGTACTTAGTCGTTTGCGAGGAGCTATTAATTAATTATCCCGGATTAGGAGGACAAGAGAACCGTCTCGTGAGAGCAGATCTTGTGTTCTACGAAACAGATCAAGGTGGAGGCGTGTTTTCAACTAGTTCTATCGCATGGCCTGGGTCGCTTTCACATAATAATTACGACAACAACGTGTCAAAAATCACTAAAAACGTGCTTGATCGCTTTGTCGGAGAGGGTCCTCTACTAGACTAAGGGCTCTCACAAAGACCTTTTAAAGTTACTTTTCCTTTTTAGGAAAACACTTGTTCTAAAAAAAGTATTGCGGTGCACGATACTAACACTATAATCACGGCTCCTCCTTGGTAATTCGACCTCCCCTCGAGTCCAAGTTGGAACCTCCCAAAAAGAAGCCGGGCCCCAGTGGTCCGGCTTCTTTTCTTTCACTAAAACGTTTATTCCAAAATAGAAAAACACTTGTTCTAAAATAATGTTGCAATGCAATATAGTATTAGATACAGTAGTCGCGTCTGAGAGAATTTGTCTTCCCCTCAAGCTCTCAGACAGCCCAATTAGCAATTCGACTCCCCTCGAATCTAACTGGGATTCTCCCCTAAACCGGACCTTCATGGTCCGGTTTTTTTTTGCTTCCCCCTAAAGAGACACTCTAGAAACGAGTCGTTTTAAAAGCCATTACCTAAACCGATTAACCGGCACCGCTGCGTTTTAACAACAACTCACATACCTCTCGCACTGCACCATGCCCCCCGCACCGAGTACAGACGTAATCAGCATTAGCGACAATTTGAGGCAGTGCATCGTTCGGACATGCTGAGAACCCAACTGCGAGGATGGATGCTAAATCATTAACGTCATCCCCTACAAATGCCACTTCAGACATCTCTATATCCCATTCTTTAACAAGCCCTTCTAAAACCTGCAGTTTATTAGTGACGCCAGGGTAATAGCTTTGAATGCTAAGTTTTTCCATACGTGCGCGAGTAGGGGCATCGTCCTCACCAGTCATCACACAGATTAATACACCTGTGCTCTCCAAAAGCTGCATTCCTTTGGCGTCTCGAGTGTCAAACTTTTTTAACTCAATACCTTGGGCTCCATAATACATCCCACCATCAGTAAGAGTGCCATCAACGTCCACTACCAAAGCTCGAATCTTGGGTATGCGTGTCGCTGAGGGTTGTGCAGCTTTTTTTTTATCAGTCATGAAATTCACAGCTCACTATAAATTAACCGGTCAAGGCTAAACGCTCGCACCAGCCACTGCGGCTAACAAGCATTGAATAATATTGTTTTGCAGTCTAGAGTCTATCATTCAAGATAGGTTTTACGAATAACTATAGATAGCAGGAGGTTTTAGTATGCAAATCATAAAGCGCCGTGAGTCTCAAAAATATGCGTTCGACAATCGCGATGAACCTGCGTTACACGTCATAGAAGGGGAAACATTTCAGGTCGAAACAGACGACGCCCTCTCTGGAATGATTGATGATGACAGCGATGACCCGTTCATCCAAGGATTCGACGGGAAACACTTTTCAGAACTAGCAAAGGCAACTCCAGGTCTATTCAACCCAGTAGTGGGGCCAATTCACATCAAAGGATGCAAGGCAGGCGATGTCCTGGCAGTACATATCGATTGGGTTGATCCGTGGAGATATGGCTTTTCTGGAATTTTGCCGCGTATCGGACCGCTTGGAGACTCTCTTCGATATCAAGATTGCGCAGATGGACACGTACAAGTGATAGAGCATCTGGCTGGTCCCAGCGGATTTACACGCGATGGCACTGCAAAATACTCAGAAAATCTTAGCTGGCCCCTGGAACCCTTTATAGGGACTTTGGCTACCGCGCCAGAACGCGAGGTGTTCACCTCCGTTCTAGGACAAGGGCCATTCGGTGGAAATATTGACTGTCGAGATATATGTGCGGGACACACAATCTACCTCAATTCCTACAATGATGGGGGACTCCTTTACATAGGGGATGTTCATGGAGGACAAGGGGATACTGAGTTTACTGGCATCGCTGATGAGACTCGCGCTACGGTGCAGTTGTCGTGCACCGTCATACCCAATAAGCGGAATCCCTGCGTGAGAATAGAAAAACCAGATAGCATCGTAGCAGTTGGCATCAATTTACCTATGGAACATGCTGTATATGATGCAACGGACAATCTAATGCAGTGGCTCGCTGATGAGTATGACGTCCCTCCCAAAGATCTATATATCAGAATGTCATGTGACCCAGCGTTTAGAATCCGTACTTATCAAATGGTTCGGTTACAAACTATTCAGCACGTTGTAGGTGCAGAATATCCTAAGAGTCGTCTTTTTAATGCCATAGATTCTCCGACTAAAGTTAACTCATGAGAATTGGCGTATCTCTACCTATTCGTGAACTCAAGAACGACCTCACAGCGATAGTAGCGTTTGCACAACTCGCAGAGGAATTAGGCTTCACTCATTTAAGAATACCAGATCAAATACTGAGGCCGAACAATCAACATCTTCATGAACCATTAACATTAATGGGATACCTGGCCGCCTTCACCGAGAAGATCGAACTGGCCCCATCTGTAATCGTCTTACCTTTGAGAGAGACAATTCTCCTCGCAAAACAAACTACGGAAATCGATATATTATCAGGAGGTCGACTTAGACTTGGCATTGGAGTGGGTGGGAGTGAAGAGGAATATCAGTTCGTGGGAGAGGATTATAAAACTCGTGGAAAGAAATGCGACGAACAAATGAAACTACTAAAGGAACTATGGAGCAAAGAAAGCGTCGAATTTATAGGCGATTGGCACAATATCTCGAAGGCCGGAATTAACCCGCTACCTATACAACGGCCTATACCCATGTGGATCGGCGCGAAGGCATCACCAAGACAGAGTGTCATTAATAGAATTGGTACCTTATCCGATGGGTGGTTTGTATTATGCAATCCTGAAGAATTTCCAAAACTTAACATGGAAATTAGTCATATCGCCAAAAAAAACGGTCGGGACCCCAAAGAAATTGGCACTGAAGCAGGGGTCGCAGTAGTAGGCCCGCGCGAGCACGAATGGCAAAGCCGAGTGAAAGTGTGGAAAGGCAAAGGATTATCGCACCTATGCATCAGGACCCTAGGAGGAGGGCTTTCTCCAAAGCAACACCTTGATAAGTTGCAGGAAATTTCAACCGAGCTCGAAGAAATAAACGCTTATTAACTAATTTAAAGGAAAGAGATTCTTTCGGCTTCTGGTAACTGAAACAAACGTTAAAACGACACAAGTTAAGAAGCCTGAGCTTCTTACTATTACTCTAAAAAATTCTCCACTAACTCTAAGAAAGCACTCAATTGATCATGGTGCACCCAATGCCCCGCACCTGAAAACCCTTTGACCGTAGCGTTAGCAAAGTACTTTGCTCTACCATCTTCCTCGGGGCTGGAAGCCCAGCTTTCTTCGCCGTAAACGAGTAACGTAGAACAAGCTATCTGTCCCCATAAATTTTCGATTTCTTTACTCGGCATGTCGAACGGTGGCCAAGCTCTTACGTAGTTATCAAACTTCCAAGAGTACGTGCCATCTTCATTCTGACTGGTCCCATGAACAGTCAAGTGATAAGCCTGCTCTGGAGACAGGTGCTTATTTTCTCCTTGCATACGCCCGAGCGCTTCTTCTACTGAAGCATACCGTCGAGGTAATCGCCCGGCAAAACTTCTTTTCTCCTCGATCCAATCACGCAGCCTCTGGTCATAACTTTTCTTTGCTCTCTCCGCCAGCATCTTAGGGGGAAAGCCCAATCCTTCTATAGCTATTATAGATTTTACCATGTCCGGAAACAGACCAGCATACCTAAGTGCTATGTTTCCACCCAGAGAATGAGCCAAGATCGTAACCGGCGCGAGCTGCTTTTGATGCACGAGCTGAGCTAAATCATAAATATAGCTTGCCATGTCATAATGACCATCAGGAGACCAGTCACTGTCTCCGTGACCTCGTAAATCAGGAGCAATAATGTGCCATTTGTGCCGCAAAGACTGTGCCACCCAATCCCAATTCCGACAGTGGTCGCGTCCGCCATGAACCAAAAGTAAAGGCGGGCCATCTGGATTCCCCCAGTCGACATAGTGCAGGCGCAGCCTTTGTGAAGAATATCGATGTGAAGTTGGGCCTGGAAACAAATCTTTAGGCAATTAAAAGCTCCTCTCGCATAGAATTATGATGTTCTCGAATCCTAGCTCATTTTTGAGCATGGCTAAGGCCAGACACAATATTGTACGCCATATTTAATGCAGGACAATCGAGACTCAGACGCTTGGCCTCTCTGACTAAGAACCCGAGTGTTTCGTGAACTTCTAACTGTTTTCCCGCCAGAAGATCTTGCAATGCAGATATACGATGCCCTGGAGCCTGGCGCTTGAAATCGTTTCCAATACCCATAACAACAGAAATTGCCGTCTCAAGAGAACCTTGAGTAATTGTTGCAACCGGAAATGGAGGTCTGTCTAAAAGTACTACCCCGCTCTTATCAGCAACATGGCCAGACTCACGCATAATTTCTGCCGCGAGCTTTGCAAAAAAAGGATTGCTCAGGCTATCTCCTGTGTCTAGCCGCGAGATAACAGCTACTGTCAATAACGCTACCCATCCCACAAATTTGGACCACTCTTCGTTATAGATATCGTCACTTAACTTAGTGGTAATGCCGGCGGCATCGATAACAGAAACTAGAGACCCTACTTCGGGCCAACCACCACCCAAGTGCAAAGCAACGTTCCGGGTGAACACAGCTGTTCCATCCGCATCAAGCTCTCCGCTAAAATTAGCCATGCATCCCAGGACTTCGTCATAACGCGATTCTAATAACCGTGTTTTTTCTACTCCATTTGCAAGCGAGAAAACCACATCTGCTTGGGTCCCGGCACAATCTTCCAACGCCTCAGCCATATGGTAGGTTTTCACTGCATAGATGAGAACACCATCTTTGGATGGTTCATTTATTGTGAGCCCCTTTTCAATGCCTAGCGCCAACGATGCTAAGCCTCTGACTTTAAGACCATGTTCCTGCACTTGCTCCAATCGTCGGCCTCGTAGTCTCACATTTACAGTATGACCCGCTTCAAGCAGGTGAGCCGCTAAAATCGTCCCTAAAGCTCCACATCCAACGATGGTAAATCGCATATACCCTCTTTCAAAATAACCCCAACATAAGTGGTATTCTACACAAGAAATAATTTTATTTTCTTAATCTGCCAGTATGCCGATACAATCAGTAAGGTAAAAAAAGGGAAACAATATGCGATGTGAAGTAGTGGCCATAGGGACAGAGCTCTTGTTGGGCCAGATCATTGACACCAACTCTTCTTGGATTGGGGAGCAACTGACCCAAATTGGAGTTGATTCTCTTTACCAAACAAAAGTTGGCGACAACCACAGTAGAATCATAGCGACTATAAAAACTGCTCTTGAAAGAAGTGATGCTGTCATATGCTGCGGCGGCTTAGGTCCTACGCAAGATGACATCACTCGTGAAGCAATTGCTGAGATTATGGATGTCGAACTGATTTTTGATTCTTCTATAGCTGAAACCATAAAAAAAATGTTTGTCTCTCGCGGGCGCTCAATGCCCGACAATAACTTAAAGCAAGCAGAAATTCCTGAAGGTGCTTCACCAATTCCTAAACAGCCTGGAACTGCGCCAGGATTAATATGCCCTATAGGTCAGAAAGTTCTTTATGCCGTTCCTGGCGTTCCCTATGAAATGCATCAAATGATGAAGACGGCAATTCTTCCCGACCTTATTGCGCGTGCTGGTCATAAGGCTATTATCAAAAGTAGAGTATTAAAAACGTGGGGGTACAGTGAAAGCAGGCTAGCCGAGATCCTGGAAAACAGAATATCGGAACTAGACGAAGTAGGGAATCCTACGATTGCTTTTCTAGCTAGCGGTATAGAAGGCCTAAAAGTCCGGATTACGGCTAAAGGTAATACTCAAGCTGAGGCAGAAGAACTGATAGAAAAAGAAGAAGAAAATGTGAGACAGCTTTTGGGAAGCTCAATATTTGCAACTGACAATGAGACTATGGAATCAACTATCATTAATTTACTCAAAAAATCTGGACTGACCTTGTCATTGGTCGAAGTAACCAGCGGTGGAATTGCTAGTGCCCGGCTATCCGCAGCAGATCCGTTTGGTGAGGTGTTCTTCGGTAGCATAGTGCCAAGATCTAGCGGCACGAGAAAAAAATTACTTAATGTGCCCCAGGACATTATTGGGACCTCGGAAGGCGCCAAGCAGCTGGCAATCGCAGCAAGAGCTCTATTCAAAACAGACATTGGTCTATCCACCACTGGGGAGCATGATGTTTTAGGTGTAACAAAAAGAGGCCAAACGTATCTTGGAATTGCCAACCAAAATGGAGCTCAAGTAGAGCAAGTCAAGTTACCTGGAGACTACGAAAGGGTTCGTCAATTTAGCGTTATTAGCCTTTTAAATTCACTGCGCCTAAGTTTGTCTAAGAAAGATTAAAGAGATTATGGAAATTGAAATAAAATATTGCGGAATATGAAACTATAAACCTGAAGCGCTCCGTGTGAGGGAACAGCTGATAGGATCGGGATGCAATGTGCAACTGGTAGAAGGCACAGGTGGAGTGTTTGATATCGTGGTCGACAACCAACTGAAATTTTCCAAAAAAATAAATGGAAACTTTCCATCAGAAAAAGAAATTTCGTCGATAATTTCGGGTTTTTAAAATCATATGTTGGTAAAAAAATGGATCCTAGAACAACTAGGATCCGAACACATTACTTTTGAAAAAATCAGTAGCACAGTTCTTCTACAAGCCCAGAACCACAACATAAATATTTCACTGCAAGAAATCCGGACCGTTACCGAACATCTGATAAAAAATGGAACGATAGACAGCTGCCAGTACCTCGCTGAAGAAAAGTACTATGCAAAGACAATTTATGATAAATCTAATATCTACTGGTACTTTTTTAAGCTAAGCTCTAGCGAGTAGTTCAAACAGTGATGGAAAGAGGACTGTTAAATGGGAAACATAGATGACCTATTGCTAGAAACCATACAAACTATAGCACCGATGATCGAATCTAAAACCATCTCTCCGGTCGAGCTGACCGAAGCAATGTTGAACAGGATCGAATCGGTCGACAAAAGCATCGGAAGCTATGCGCTTGTTACACCAGATCTTGCCATGGACGAAGCACGACTAGCTGAATCACAAATCATTGCTGGCAACTATCTTGGTGCACTTCATGGCGTGCCAATCGCACTAAAGGATCTTATTGACGTTGCTAACGTTCCAACTGAGTGCGCTTCGACTATCCTGCGAGGAAACATTCCACGCACAAATGCCACAGTCGTTGAAAAACTCAAATCAGCAGGAGCGGTTACTTTAGGTAAATTAAACCTGACAGAATTTGCTCTGTACGGCTACCATCCCGAGTTTACCCCTCCTGCCAATCCTTGGAACCTTGAGCATTGGTCAGGTGTGTCGTCCTCAGGTTCAGGAGCCGCCACCGCTGCATCACTTTGCTACGCGAGCCTAGGAACCGACACTGGCGGTTCAATTCGTTTCCCTTCCGCCGCATGTGGCGTCGTGGGAATAAAAGCTACTTTTGGAAAAATCAGTCGACATGGTGTTTTCCCATTATCTGATACGCTGGATCACACAGGACCAATTGCTCGCTGTGTTAAGGATGCTGCGCTTATGCTAAGCATCCTCGAAGGCAGAGATCCAAAGGACCCGTCGACAAGAACAGACCCTATAAGCGACTATTTCGGCGCAACCTGCAAAGGACTCTCAGATTTTAAAATTGGGCTGGATCCTATCTATTGCTCAAAAGGATGTGATACGGAAATGTCAGCGGCAACGTTCACTGCAGTCGACCTTCTCAAAAGCGCAGGCGCGACCATAGTTCCGCTCGACGCGCCTGATCTAGAAAATGCCGCGAGACATTGGTTAAGTATATGCTCAGTTGATGCTCTCATGAGTCACAAAGAGCTTTTCCCAGAAAGAAGGGAAGACTACGGGCCAGTCTTCAGGGCACTGTTAGAGCATGGAGAAACTGTCACTTCAGTTGAGTATGCGGAGGCCACACGTCAACGCCAACATACTACTGCTCTCATCAATGACCTATTATCGAAAGCGGACGTCATCGTTTGTCCTGCAATGCCAACGATTGCTGGACCTCAATCTGATTACCCCCCTCAGCAAGTCGCCGCCGTCGAAGACATTGGACCATTAGTGAAATTCGCGGCACCAACAAATTTTTCTGGCCACCCAAGTATCACGATACCTAATGGATTTAGCGCAAGTGGAATGCCTACTGGGATGCAGTTTATTGGTCGACATGGAGATGAGGCGTCCATCATTCGGGCGGCGGCGGCCTACGAGGAACTGACGGATTGGCAAAAACACAAACCCTTATAGCAAACTATCGGGAATGCCTCTTCTCCGCGCGGGATAGATCTAAAAGTCTCCAGAGATACCAGCTAGCTACACTCCGGTAAGGTCTCCACAACTGTCCGTATTTATTTAGTGTTTTTCGGTCAGTTTCTCCTTTTTTCCCAAGCATATAGGCATGACCTAAGCGAAGTCCCAAGTCATCCACCGCAAGCACATCTGGTCTACCAAGACGGAACATTAACAGCATCTCAACAGTCCATTGTCCTATGCCCTTGACTTGAGTTAACGATTCGATAATCTCATTATCGCTCATTTTTTTTAATTTAATCAGAGTTGGAATTTCACCAGAAAGTGTTCGTTCTGAAAGATCACTGACTGAGAGAATCTTATTACGAGACAAACCGCACCCGCGCAACTCTTCATGCGATAGGCTCAAAAAATTCTGCGCCGACAGCCCTTTAGGCAATAGTTCAAACTTGTCACACAGCCTCTGGAAAATCGTGGCCGCAGCCTTAACACTTAGCTGTTGCGATACAATAGCTTTCACTAAGGAGAAATAAACCGTAGATTCTTTTCTCAACGTCATGCTCGGTTCCCCTACTCGAACAATTGCCTTCGCCATGTCTGGATCCACTGCACTAAGATAATCGGCCGCTTTTCTAGGATCGTAGGAGAAACCCAGGTGTCCCTTATGCTGCATTTTCTCTACTTCTATGAGATATCTTTTTAGAGATAAACCTCCTGGCGCACTAAAACCTCTAAGGTCACCATTAGCGGCAATAATTCGGTGACATGGGACGATCAATGGAAAGGGATTGGCCCCCAATGCCTGTCCAACCGCACGCGAAGAATTGGGGGACCCAAGCAACTTGGCTAGTTGCCCATATGACACTGTAGATCCTGCGGCTATCTTGCTAGCTTGAGAATAGACACGCTGACGAAAAGTCGTCACAGTGGTCAAATCTAAATTGGAAATAGGTAATTCAAAAGATTGTCCGGACAGCATCTGAGCTATGTTTTTCTGAACTTTCTTAATAGTCGGACTGGCTAGTGAAACATATGGGAAATCCTCAAAACCAGTCTTTAAGGCAGCCAGTGTTATTGCTTCGGAGCGCTCAGGAAACTGTACTTTTACTATCCCTCGGTTATTCCAAACTAATCCACAGTGGCCAATTACCGTCTTAAAAAGCGTCAACCCTTTTTTATCCATTACTAATATCCCCGTTCAAGAAAAGTATTTTCTGCTTGTTTTGCAAGATAAGATAGATGTATTGTCTAGATCAATAAAAACATCGGAGTTATAAACACGTGATGTACCAACTGGACTCACAGAAAGTCACCGCTGATGGAGAACATTTCATAGCACCAAGTGCAACGGTATTAGGAAACGTCCACCTCAAAAACAACGCTAGCGTATGGTTCGGCGCGGTATTGCGTGGTGATAATGACCTCATCACAGTTGGAGAAAACTCCAACATACAAGATCTATCAGTTTTACATACAGACCCTGGTTGCCCTTTAACTATAGGAGCTAACTGTACAATAGGACACAAAGTCATGCTTCATGGTTGCACGATCGGAGACAACACGTTGATTGGGATCAATGCTGTAGTTTTAAATGGCGCGAAAATAGGCTCAAACTGCCTTATCGGAGCGGGCGCACTCATAACGGAAGGAAAAACTATCCCAGATGGTAGCCTTGTAATGGGTGTCCCAGGAAAAATCATAAAGAAGCTCACACCCGAACAGATTGAAGGGCTAACCGAATCAGCACAGGGGTATGTGCAAAATTCTCAGCGCTTCAAGTTAGGCTTAAAACACCAAGAAAATGCAACAAAACCCTAAAACTCCTCAGAAGGATTAGCCTGTCTAATCAACTGAAACGTTTAATAATCTGCTTACCAAGAGCCATCATGTGAACCTGGTCCGGCCCATCAGCCTGACGACACCAGCGAGCATAGTTAAAGGCTTCAGCCATAAAGTAGTCACCTGTCAACCCACCAGCGCCATGGATCTGCATACAGCGATCAATAACCTTCTGCGCCATGAGCGGAACAGTTATCTTGGCTGCCGCAATCATATCACTGGCCTCTCGGGCCCCTACTTCATCCATACGAGATGCCGTTTTCATAGTAAGTAAACGAGCCTGCTCAATCTCGCAAAAGCTTACTGCAATATCCTCTCTAACGGACTGATGTTCAGCAAGCATTTTACCAAAAGTCGAACGAGAGACAGATCGTCGGCAAGCGTACTCTAGAGCACGTTGAGCAGCTCCAATAAGGCGCATGCAATGATGTATCCGACCAGGGCCGAGTCTGCCTTGTGCTATTTCAAACCCACGTCCCTCACCCAAAAGCATATTTTCAGCTGGAACTCTTACATCATCAAACACTACTTCGGCGTGGCCTTGAGGTGCGTCGTCATAACCCAAAGTGGTCAGTGGACGGGTGACTATCATACCAGGAGCCCCTTTCGGCACTAGAATTTGGCTTTGCTGTAAGTGTCGATTAGGATTCTCTGGGTCAGACTTCCCCATAACAATAAAAATTCCTGTACGCTCATTCATGGCGCCAGTAATAAACCATTTTTTTCCATTGATTACATATTCAGAGCCATCACGCATAATTGAAGTCTGGACATTAGTGGCATCACTGGATGCCACATCAGGCTCTGTCATTGCAAAAGATGAGCGAATATCTCCAGACAAAAGAGGCTCCAACCATTGCTTCTTCTGCTCTTCAGTTCCATATTTCATGAACACTTCCATATTGCCAGTGTCCGGGGCATTGCAGTTGAAGACCTCAGCGCTCCAATAGACGCGACCCATGATTTCAGCCAGAGGAGCGTAATGAGCATTACTTAACCCACCAAATTTCTCAGGGACAAAAAGATTCCACAAACCTTGCTCTTTTGCTTTTGCTTTTAGTTCTTCTACGACCGACATAGTCACGAAACGATCTTCTAAACCCGCTAACTCCTCGTGATACCGAGCCTCATTCGGATAGACATGATCAGTCATAAACTGTTCAAGTTGCAGTTTCAGGTTTTCGGGACTCTCGGTGATATTTGCGTACATTTACTTATCCTAGATATTAGCTGTGAGGTTCATTGTAACCGCTATGATGGCTTTTTAGACAGGTTGGCTTAATAGGTAATTTACATAGCACGCTAAAAATGGTGTCATACCGCGACAGGCTAAAAATAGTCAGTAACGAATAGGGCAAAAGAATACGAGGGGAGCATAAATGCCGGCACCAAAAAAACCCACTGCACTGCAGCAAAACTACGCCTTAACGGCAGTAGATGACTATGACATGAGAATGTATGTGGTCGATCACTTGAAAGATAAAGACAAAAGAAATGCGCTTATAGCAGAGCATGCGAAATTCCCTAGAGGAGGAGCGACTCAACCGGGAAGCCCCCCTCCACTCCAGAGCCCAACGTTAAAGAGACTAGTAGATAAGTTACGAATGGTGCCTCAAACCGGGAAACACACCATCGTAGAAACAATTCCATGGAAGGAATATGCCATCGGCATCTTACCTGGCGCCCGCGGGAAGCCAGTAAAAATAACTAGCGAAAAATATAACTCTAGAGATGATGCCAACCACGCTATTTTTTGCAAACGATTAAAGGCTTTGTGCGCTCATTACGACATCCGCATGTAGTTCAGGGGAAAACCATGAAACAAGACTCAATGTTACGCATAACCGGCTATTCCGATAAATGCTCAGTTACACCAGGAGATGAGATCACATTTTATGTTCATAGTGAATTTGGTGAACCTTACCAATCTGATATCGTAAGACTTATCAACGGAGACACCAATCCTGAAGGCCCAGGATTCAAGGAAAAACTATTCCGAACCAGTGTTAATGCAAAGTACAAAGGTGAGAATCAGCCTTTAATGGCAGGAAGTTACCTGCTTGCCCCGCAAAGTGATCATTTTGACCTAGAAAGCCTAACGCTGTGTGCCTATATTTACCCAACAACTCCAACGGTCGATACAGAAGGAGTTGCGGTCGGAGAACAAGCACTGCTCTCGAAATGGGATGCAGATAAGAAAAAAGGGTACGGATTATTCATCAATAAAGAAGGTGAGCTTGAATTTCGTTTAGGGAATGGCAAAGGAAAAGTAGAAAGCTTTAGCACTCGCAAACCCATGATGAGAAAAATTTGGTATAAAGTCATGGTCAGTTTCGATGCGTCTACTGGAAAAGGGCTCATCTGCCAGATCCCTTATCTGACTGCGACTAATGGCGGTCATGGACCAAGTATGCTCCATCCCCGCTCTGACACGGAAGCTGAACGTAAATTTACCGCTAAAAACGGCGCCGCCAAAACACACGAAAGCCCCTTCACGATGGCCGCTAGCTGCAAGTCTTCGGAATGTGGTCGGCAGGTGTTTGATGGACATTACAACCATCTGGAACAGCCTTGGGATATCCCCGAGCACACTGAAAAATACAATGGGAAAATCGATAGACCACGAGTCGCAAATCGCGCGCTAAATAGAGCTGAAATAGAGCTTATTCTAGGTGCACCTAGAATGGAGGCCATACCAACAGAACTAAGGTCTTCTATCGTAGCTGCTTGGGATTTCAGCGCTAATATTTCAGAAAACGCTGCGTCCACGCACATTGTCGATGCGGGTCCCCATCGACTGCATGCTGTTGGAATAAATCTCCCAGTCCGGGGTACACCAGGTCATAACTGGTCCTCCCACTTCATGAGCTTCATCCACGGACCTCAAGAGTACGGCGCAATACATTTTCACGATGAAACTGTGGATGATGCGCGTTGGAAGCCAACATTTACGCTAAAAATCCCCGAACGCATGGTCAGTGGAGTCTATGCTGCTCGCCTCAGGGTCAAAGGGAAATCAACTCCAGATCATGAAGACTATATCCCATTTTTCGTACGTCCACCTAAGGGCACAACGACTGCGAAAATTGCTCTAGTCATGCCGACTCACAGTTATATGGCATACGCGAACGATAACTTAAGCGTTAACTCCGTAGTAGCACAATTATTAACAGGACAGGTGCCACTCCTGCAACCAAGCGACTTATTACTTAATCAAGAGCGCGGATACGGACTAGGGACGTATGCGTCCTATCGGGACGGCTGGGGAGTAAACGTGTCTTCTCGTCTGCGCCCGATCCTTAACATGAGGCCCAAGTATCTGCATGTGCTCTCGCCATCGCTTTGGCAGTTCAATGCAGATTTACATCTCGTTGATTGGTTACATCAACTGAAATATGACGTGGATATCTATACTGACGAAGACGTGCAACGAGAAGGAGTCACACTCCTAAATCGATATCCCATAGTCTTAACTGGACATCATCCAGAGTATGTCTCTGAAGAACAAATGGATGCCTATCATGACTACCAGCTACAAGGCGGTCGTTTTCTATACCTAGCTGCCAATGGCTTCTATTGGATCACCGTACCTCACCCTGAGAATCCCAATATCATCGAGGTAAGAAAAGGGGATAACGGGACACGAGCGTGGACTATTAACCCTGGCGAATATTGTAATGCCTTCGATGGAAAGCATGGTGGCTTATGGCGAGTCCGAGGACGAGCTATGAGTAAGCTCCTCGGCGTCACTTTCACTTCTTTTGGCCTCACATATTCTTCCTACTATCGCCGTGCGCCGGACAGTAATCTACCTGAGTGCCAATGGATAATGAAAGGCTTAAGTGCCGATGAGCCTATTGGAAACTTTGGCCTGGTAGGAGGAGGTGCTGCGGGTCTTGAACTCGATCGATACGATCTAGAGCTGGGCACGCCACACAGAGCGTATTTATTAGCTCACTCTGAGGGGCATAACGACATCTTTGTATCAGTAACTGAAGAATCGACGTTTAATGCCAGAGGCTATACACAAGGAGGAACAGGCGACAACAATCCTTGGACTCGCGCAGATATCGTCTACTATAAGACACCGAACGACGGGGCAGTTTTTTCTGTTGGTTCGATGTCATGGTGTGGCTCATTGCAGCACAATGATTACGACAACAATGTCTCTCAAATCATGCAAAATGTACTCAATGGTTTTCTAAAACCAGGCACATTGCCATGAGTGAAGTAAATGAGGAGGTTCCTCTTGATCGGGATCACTTTTGGTGGATACATCCCGCACTTCGAGGCCAGCAGTCGCTAGATGGCTCCACGGCTGGAGCATTGCCTTGGAGGTGGGAGAAATCCGCAACTGCCAGTGATGCTGATCCCGTTGAAACAATCGATCCGGCAGGACCTTACGCAGATTTTGCCAAGCTACTCTATAAACTCAATGGCTATAAACCCGGACCAGTTACTGGTTGGTATATTGTCCTGTCCCCGGAAAAAGACAAGTTTGCAGTCGGACAGCTATGTGTCGATCCCAATATCCCAGTTGTCTTGTTTGAAGATAATGTCTATTCAACTGAAGCCGAAGCGAGAAAAGTTGCCACTGAGTTAAAAAAGGTAAACCCTGGCCTTATACACACAAGTTAGTTAGCCTTGATTGTCTATCAAACCACAACTCTTTTGACGGCGACGATTAAATGAATACTCGTAAGCGCCTTCTGGCGATGGTGGCACTGGTTGTTGCCGGTGAAATGATATTTAGTCTCCCATTCCATCTACCCCGATACCTCCGCCCTTCAGTACTTGAAGGGTTTAATCTAACCAACTCTGAGTTAGGCGACATATTTGCAGTGTATGGTGTCACAGCGATGCTGGCATACTTCCCCGGCGGATTAATAGCCGACAAATTCAACCCAAAAATCCTAATCATTATTTCACTTGTAGCTACAGCGATTGGTGGTATTTATCTCGCCACATTCCCTGGTGTTATAGGACTCGCAATTCTCTACGCCTACTGGGGAATAACTACCATTTTCCTGTTCTGGGCGGGCTTGATGAAATCTACCCGAGAGTGGGGCGGTGATGAAGCTCAAGGGAGAGCATTTGGATTCCTAGAAGGGGGCAGAGGGTTAGCTGCAGCCATTTTTGCATCAATCGCGGTCTGGCTATTCGCGCAAGGAATCCCAACTCTAGAACTAATCAATCAAGAAGATAGGCGGCAGGCATTATCGAGTGTTATCTTTTTATACACTGGTCTTACATTCCTTGCCGCAATTAGCGTCGCCATTTGGCTGCCTAATAATGAAAAAAAAGACACTTATAAGCCGTTAAAGACAAGTGTCTTAAAAATGCTACTGAGGCTCGAAATATGGCTGATTGCCGTTGTAATCACTTGTGCATACTGCGGCTATAAAGGATTAGACAATTACGCTTTATATGCGCACCAAGTGCTGGGAATGAGCGAAGTCGAATCAGCTTCCTTCATTTCTAAAACTGCCTATTTACGGATCTTCGCCGCCATATCTGCAGGTCTTCTAGCGGATAGAATTCAAGCTAATAAAACTCTAATATTCTTATTTTTCACTCTCTTCGTAAGCTATAGCTTTTTAGGTATCTGGGGCGGACCTGAAGAGCTAATCTACTTTATTATCATTAACGTAATTATTACTCTACTCGCCGTTTTCGCACTCCGTGGGGTATATTTTGCGATGCTTGAAGAAACCAAAATACCGGCGAGGAATACGGGATCTGCTGTTGGATTAGTGTCAGTAGTTGGCTATACCCCAGACATTTTTCTTGCACCTATTGGGGGCCGAATTCTCGATGCTTCACCAGGCGCAGAAGGTCACTTAAATTATTTCTGGCTGCTTTCAGTCATTTCTCTTATAGGCGTCATTGCTGCAGTCGCTTTATACTTCTGTAACAAGCATTTAACCAGGGGAAAGGAATGAGTAAGAAAGTATGCCTTATAGTCGGGGCAGGACAGGGGCTAGGAAGAGCTCTGGCTCAGAAATTTGCGAACGAAGGCTATCATCTTAGCTTAGTGTCACGGACTCTAAATGGAAGTCGGATAGCGCTAAAGGCTGCACATTCGGCATTCCCAGGAGGAGACCATCGTCATGTAATCGCTGATGCTACTAAGCCGGAGGAATTAGAAAAAACTCTAGCTGAAGCAGTTGCTTCGCATGGCACTCCCGAAATTTTTATTTACAACCCTCGTGGCGGGTACCAATTAAGAGACCCTTTGCAGATATCGTACGCAGAAATCAATGATACCCTCAACCTAGAAGTCGTAGGGGCCCTTGCGTCAGCAAAGGCCATAATTCCAGGGATGCTGGACAACAAAAAAGGAACAGTTATTTTTTCAAGTGCGACAGCCGCTTTTAGAGGATCAGGAACCAATCCGCTATATTCTATCGGAAAGTTCGGACTTCGTGGATTGTCTCAAAGCCTGGCCAAAGCATACAGTGCTAAAGGCTTACATATTGCACATGTTCGGCTCGACTGTACCTTGGACGTTCCTGACATCAGAGACTGGATGGGGGATGCCTTCAAAATTGAAGAAACGAGCAATGTAGATGACGTAGCACAGTCTTACTGGTGGCTTCACCAACAACCAAGATCCGCATGGAGTAATGAAGCGGAACTCAGACCTTTTAGTGAGAACTGGACATTTTAGAGCCAAAAATTCACTATCAAAGGACTTCAACAAAAATATAACCGCTGCATAAGCACCACTGATAAAAAAAAAGGGGGGGAAATTGGTTCAAAATTTTGAGAACAAATTAGTGCTAATTACTGGTGCCAGCCGCGGCATCGGAAAATCAATAGCTCTAGCATTAGCAAAGGATGGGGCTCATGTAATTTGCGCTGCAACCGAGGCACGCAACTCGGGTAAAGTTGTGGCTGAAATACAAGCAACTGGAGGCAAAGCAACCGCTATCGGTTGCCTTGTAGAGAATCCCCTTGCTGTCAAAAGAATGTTCGCGGAAGTGCTCGACCAAGCAGGACCTATTGACGTCCTGATCAATAATGCGGGTATATCAAAACCGATGCTTACTATGGAGATGACTGAAGAAAACTGGGATCAGCACATGAACATTAACTGTAAATCCATATTTCTGTGTTCTCAAGCTGCTGCGCTCCAAATGAAAACGAACAATGGGGGATCAATTATTAATATAGGGTCAATCTTGGGCCGTAATGCCTTCCCTGCAACACTAGGGTATTGCGCCTCCAAGGCCGCAGTCGACCAGATGACAAAAGTAATGGCGATAGAATGGGCGCGATATGGAATCCGCGTGAACTGCATCGCACCAGGCTATATTCGTACTGAACTAATTGACCAACTGGCAGTTGATGGAAAAGTAAAACTTGAGGATCTGGAAAAACGGACTCCCCAGAGGAGATTGGGAACAGGTGATGACATTGCTAACGCAGTAAGATATGTTGCCAGTGAAGGTGCAGCTTTTATGACAGGGGAAACATTGGTTGTTGATGGTGGATGGACCGCTTTCGGCTACTATCAAACATAATTTAATGAGATAAAGGACGAACGATGCAGATCGGTATCTCTATCAACAATATGGGGCCTCTATCTACAAAGGAAGTGATCACCCGGCAAGCCCTTCAAGCTGAACAATCAGGGTTAGATCACATATGGGTTCTCGATCATATTGCCATTCCTCCTGATCAATCAGAAGGATCTGGAGGACGATACGTAGATCCTTTGGCTACACTCGCGTTTCTAAGCGGCATTACAAGTACAATAAAATTAGGCACTTCTGTTTTAGTTCTCCCCTATCGTCCTGCGTTAGCCACTGCTAAGTGGGTCGCTTCTATCCAAGAGCTCTCTTCAGGAAGATTAATTCTTGGTGTAGGTGTTGGATGGATGGAAGCTGAATTCATTGCGACTGATGCATCACTGAAGACCAGAGGCTCTGTAACTAACGAAACAATTGAGTTCTTCAGGGAGTGCTTCGCAAATGATATTGTTTCATACAAAGAACAACAGTTTATTTTTAGTCCGCGTCCAAACCGACCTCCAATTTTGATTGGAGGAAATCAGAATGCCGCAATTGAAAGGGTAATGAATTACGGAGACGGTTGGATGCCTATGATAAAGGATCATGATTCACTCATAAGCGAGTGCCAAGATTTACAGCGAAGACGAGGAGAAGAAGGAAAAGATAAAGCAATTATCATCCCATTACTGGCTTTAGATTTCTCTGATCTTCCAAAAGTTGTGGAACAGTTGAGCGCGCTCGAAGAAGCCGGATGCACTGGTATAGAACATTTTCAGTCGACCAAAACAGAATATGACTTTAATTCAACGGTAGACTATCTCGCAGAAATTAAAAGTAAATTGTAGAAAACACTATGAATTTAATAAAGAAAATAGTCGACAGCAACAAAGACCATGCCACCTGGCGCCAAACGATACACGCACATCCGGAGCTTGCTTATGAAGAGCATGTCACAGCGCAATTTGTCGCTGACAAACTAGAGTCTTTTGGCATCACTATCGTAAGAGGTCTCGGGAAAACGGGTGTAGTTGGCACGATAAAATCTGGATCCAGTGACAGGTCAATCGGACTACGGGCAGATATGGATGCCCTGTCTCTAACAGAGATGAACACTTTTAGTCATCGCTCACAAAATACGGGAGTAATGCATGCATGTGGACATGATGGGCACACCGCAATGCTTCTAGCGGCCGCACAATATCTATCAGCACACCGAGACTTTGATGGCATAGTACACTTTATTTTCCAGCCTGCTGAAGAAGGAGAGGCCGGTGCAAAAGCAATGATGGATGACGGGCTTTTTACTGACTTTCCTATGGAAGCTGTTTATGGAATTCATAACTGGCCGGGACTTCCTGTTGGTGAAATGGCAATGAGAAAAGGTCCCATAATGGCTGCGATGGATGTATTCGAAATTAAGGTTATCGGGAAAGGTGGGCATGCAGCTTTACCACATTTAGTAGTTGACCCTATCCAAGCTGGGACACAAATCGTACAAGCTTGGCAAACGATTGTATCCCGTAACGTAAAACCAACCGACCCTGCCGTACTTTCAGTCACACAGTTCCATGGAGGAGATGCGTGGGCAGTGGTCCCTGAAGAAATAATAATAAGAGGAACAGTTAGAACATTCTCAACGGACACAAAAGAGCTTATAAAATCACGCATGGAGAAGATCGCACTTGGAATCTGTCAGGCACATGACTGTAAGTTAGAATGGTGGTATGACGAGCGATTTCCACCAACTGTCAATTCAGACGAGGAAACTGACGTGGCGGCAAAAGCCGCTATCTCAATTTGCGGTGCTGAAAACGTCAATACAAATGTCGAAATGGTTACCGGATCAGAAGATTTCGGGTATATGCTCGAAGAAAAGCCGGGGTGCTATGCATTCATAGGTAACGGGCCAGGGGATGGTGGATGCCTACTCCATAGCCCTCATTTTGATTTTAACGATGAAGTAATTCCCATAGGTGCCAGTTACTGGGTGGAACTAGTGAATCAAGTATTAAAGAAATAAGTAACATCACAACAAGCAAAGGACGTAGCTATGGATACACATCAGAAACTGATAACAGCTGGATTTAAGGCATTGGGAGAAGGCGACCACGAGCCACTCATGGGGCTGTTTGACAAAAATGTCCAATGGACCATCATAGGTAACACTCGATTTTCTGGCACTTACAATGGGATGGAAGAAGTGGCGACTAAGCTGCTGGCTCCTCTCGGCGAGCTTATCGATGGCCATCTTCACATTACCGTTGATAATTTAATATCTGATGGCGACTATTTAGCTTGTCAGGGGCGTGGAGAATCTAAAACCAAAGCTGGCGGAACATACAATAATACCTATTGCTGGGTATATCGCTGGTCCGGAGACAATATTGTCTCAGTTACCGAGTACTTGGATACAGAAGTCTTAACAGCGTCCTTTGGAGCATAGCCACTGAATGGAGGGGACCGAGTGCACTGATTGATCAAACATTAAATCGAAAATGCATCACGTCCCCGTCTTTGACAACATATTCTTTTCCTTCAACGCGCAATTTACCTAATTCTCGAGCCTTAGACTCGCCTTTGTGCTCAATAAAGTCATGATAGGCAATAACTTCTGCGCGGATGAATCCTCTCTCAAAGTCAGTGTGTATGACTCCAGCCGCCTCTGGTGCTAACGAGCCAATGGGAATTGTCCAAGCACGAGACTCTTTAGGGCCGGCAGTAAAATAGCTTTGTAGTCCTAGTAACCGATGGCCTGCCCTTATAACCTGATCTAAACCTGACTCCTCTATTCCTATATCACTCAGAAATTCAGCTCTTTCATCCTCAGGTAAGGCAGCAATCTCAGCTTCAATCGATGCGCAAAGCACAATACATTCTGCCCCTACTTTTTCAGCATACGCGACTACTGCCGTTGCCTCATCACAACCTTGCAGTTCATCTTCTGCAACATTAGCCACAAACAATAATGGCTTTGCAGTCAGTAATGCCATCTCTTGCGCGAGAAGTGCAGGAGCACCATCATTCTCTAAGTTACCCGCCCTGATAGCGGTTCCTGCCTCGAGCAAGTCCAAAAGCACTTTGAATGACTCCGTACGTAATTTTTGATCTTTATCACCAGATTTCGCCTGTTTTTCAGCTCGTTCCAATCCCCGAGTACAAGACTCGAGATCAGCTAAAGCAAGCTCGGTCTCAATAATCTCTATATCTGAAATAGGATCGACAGTACCAGACACGTGGGTAATATTATCGTCATGAAAACATCTTACAACGTGCGCAATTGCCGCTGTTTCTCTAATATGAGCAAGAAATTTATTGCCTAACCCTTCGCCTTTAGAAGCGCCTGCAACTAGTCCAGCAATATCTACAAATTCCATACTCGAGGGGATCACTTTTTTGGAGCAAGCTATATCTGCAATCGCGCTTAATCGCTTATCAGGGACAACAACTATTCCTATATTTGGCTCTATAGTGCAAAAAGGATAATTTTCCGCAGCGATCCCTGCGCTTGTTAACGCGTTAAACAAAGAAGATTTCCCTACGTTAGGCAATCCAACAATTCCGCACTTAAAACCCATTAAATACCCTCGGCTTTTTTCTTTTCTCGAGTGTTCAAACGATTCATCACCTGCACAAATGCTCCCGTGCGGATGTCTTCCAAGGAGTCCACTACCTTATCTATAGCTACACAAATTTCATCGCACTCACCTGGTTTAGCCGAGCCTAGGACATAGTTAGTAACATCCCAACCTTCAGGAGGTCGCCCTATCCCGATCCGCGCTCGCCTATAACCATCTGTACCGAGCTCTTGAGTAATACTGCGCAAACCATTATGTCCCCCGTGACCACCCCCGTGCTTTAACCGCACGGAACCAACTGGCAGGTCCAAATCATCGTGAACCACGAGGATTTGACTTGGTTTAACCTTATAGTATCTAGCAAAGGCCGCGACGCTACGTCCACTCAAGTTCATATAAGTAGTTGGTTTCAAACCATACATTCCCGCGGCCCCTTTTGCTAAAAGGCCGTGGAAACGAGCTTCCTTTGAAAAGTCAGTCCTTGTCTTCAATGCCCATTCGTCTAACAGCCAGAAGCCGACGTTATGACGGCTTTTTTCATGCTCGCTGCCAGGGTTGCCTAGCCCGACAACCAGTTCGATTGAGTCAGCTGCGACCATGAAAAAAGCTCAGAATGAAAACATCTGAGATGACTTTTCTTTTAATCAGGGGTATCAGTGCTTTCATCAGTCTCTGAGGCATCTTCTTCTGGCACATCAGCTTCCTGAGTCGGCTCTTCCTCTTCTAGGCGCGGAGCATTAACCTGAACTATGGCAGCTGCACCATCTCCACCATGAAGCATTGCAGTGATTTCCACGCCTTCAGGCATAGAGAGATCAAACATATGCAGAACATCTCCTAAATTTAAGGCCTCGACATCGACCTCAACAAATTCTGGGATACTGGCAGGCAAACAGGTCACTTCGATATCAGCCGCTAAATGGGCAATCACACCACCATCTTGTTTGACACCAATACATAAATCTTCGTTCACAAAATGTATTGGCACTCTGATGTTTAGCGTCTCTGATTCGTTTATCCTATTGAAGTCCATATGCATTATCACTGGTTTCCAGGGGTGCCGTTGCATATCTTTAATTACCACTTTCTCCTTCTTGCCTTCAATAGACAAACCCAGAACCTGCGAGTAAAAGCTTTCATTAGAAGTCGCTTTTAACATGTCGGAGTGTGACAACTGGATCGAAACCGCATCTTTTTTACCACCATAGACTATGCCCAAGACTTTGCCGGCTTTGCGAAGGCGGCGGCTCGCACCCTTGCCCATCTCGCTGCGAATTTCCGCATTTAAAATAATATCTTCCATTTCGTATTCTCCAAGTAACTATTAATTTCCGTCATCCTTCATCCGCGACCAAATGAAAAACAACCCTCTAATCAACAAACATCGAGCTCAACGATTGGCTCGAATTAATTCTACGGATACTCTCCGCCAACAAACCTGCAACTGATAGCTGTCTTATCTTCCCGCATGCAATGGCATCCTCGGTTAATGGGATTGTATCAGTAACCACCAACTCGTCTAATGGCGAATTGGTCAAATTAGTTATCGCACTGCCTGAAAGAACGGCATGTGTGCAATAGGCCACTACTTTTTTAGCACCATTCTCTTTTAGAGCAACCGCTGCACTGCATAAAGTACCCGCAGTATCAACCATGTCATCAACCATCACGCAAGTCCGATCCGCGACATCACCTATTATATTCATAACGCGCGTCTCATTGGCTTTGGGACGGCGTTTATCGATAATAGCTAAATCGGCATCATCAAGCCTCTTCGCGATAGCGCGAGCGCGGACCACTCCTCCGACGTCGGGCGAAACCACCATCAGATCGGGATATTCATGCTTCCAAATATCTCCGAGAAGCACGGGCGAAGCATAAACATTGTCCATGGGTATATCAAAAAATCCTTGGATTTGCTCAGCATGTAAATCAACTGTAAGCAACCTCGTAGTACCGACATTCGATATCATGTTAGCAACAACTTTAGCGGTAACTGGTACACGTGCTGAACGCGGCCGGCGATCTTGTCGAGCATAACCAAGATAAGGTACGACTGCAGTAATGCTTTGAGCCGATGCCCGCCTAAGAGCATCAATTAAAATTAACAGTTCCATAAAGTTATCATTGGTTGGCGCGCAAGTAGGTTGGATAACTATAGCATCTCGCCCTCGAACATTTTCCGAGATTTCCACCATAGTTTCTCCGTCACTAAACGAACCAACTACAACTTTCCCTAAGGGAACATTAAGGTGACGTGCCACAGCCGATGCTAGTGAAGGATTAGCATTGCCAGTGCACAGCATCATTGAATCTTCATTCATTACCGTCGAAACCTCTTCACATAAATATTTAGATTAAGCAGCCCATATGATTCGTTATAAGCGTAGCTTTGTGATTCCGCCACATCTTATACTAAGCGGAGAATATTAGCTTTACGAAGCTAAAAAATTGGCTGGGCTGACAGGATTCGAACCTGTGAATGCTGGGATCAAAACCCAGTGCCTTACCGCTTGGCGACAGCCCAATTGTTTAAATTTATTCCTTCATCGTTTCTCTATGAAGCCTGCTTAATAGCGGGGATTGATTCATCCGTTCCCCAAAATGCCCTTGCCAGTGCTTAGGCAGTGCCTTGAATACATTTTCAGCCGTCGAATGGCTTTCAGCACATATAAACACGGCAGCTCCAGTACCACTCATCTTCGCAGCTCCGTATCCAGCTAACCAAAAGAGAGCGTCGGCCACCTCTGGATATAAACGACAAGTTACTGGCTCACAGTCATTATGGCTTAGGTCCAAAGAAAAGTCGTGCATTTTGATTGCCTTGGTATCGCGTGTCAACTCCGAATCAGCGAATATTTGTGCTGTCGCAACACTTACTTTAGGAGTAACGACAACAATTGGCCCAAAGTCAGGCTCGCAAAAGGATAATTTTTCTCCCACTCCCTCTGCCCAAGCTGCCTGTCCATGAATAAAGATCGGCACGTCCGCACCTAGTCTCAGTCCTAACTCGGCCAGCTCCTCAGTCGGAAGCTCCAAACCCCAAAGATAATTCAACGCAACCAAAACAGTTGCGGCATCTGAGCTACCACCTCCTAACCCAGCGCCCATTGGAATATTCTTTTTAACCGATATGTCTACGCCGCTTTTGACTGCACAGTGTTTTTGTAGCGATTTAGCTGCCAACACTACCAGATCATCACTCGCATCTACCCCAGGTAGCTGAGTTTGTCTGGTAATTACGCCATCATCACGAATCATAAAGTCGAGCTGATCATACAGATCTATGAACTGAAATAGAGTTTGGATATCGTGATAGTTATCAGAACGGCGTCCTATAATATGGAGAAACAAATTTATTTTTGCAGGCGCTGGCCAGCTAGCGGATATCTTCAATCACCTACCTCCCAATCTCTAAATGCTATGCGTGACTCCCGCTCTCCACAGACCACAGAAACCCTCCTCGGTAAATTAGGCTTCCTGATCTCATAATACCCCGAAATATCTACACTACATCCGGCTTGAGAGAATCTTACCCACCGACCAACAGAATCAAATACCATATTAGTAGTAGCCTCTGATAGCCTTCGATCGGGAATACCCAGCATCCAATAACGGAAGTGTGAAATAGGCACAGTCCAACCAAACTGAGACTTCATGAGCGACTCAGGCGTCTTAGCTAAAACTGATTGCCCATCAGAAGTCATCAGCTTCACAACTTTAGTATTTCCTTTTATAACTAGACTCCCTGCACCAAATGGACCCGAGAACTCTAAAGTAAAAATATCCCCCTGCTGACTCCACTTCAGGTCACCGCTGAATGAGCCTTCATCGGACTTTAGCGAAAAACGGGATGCAAAACTCCAACGGTTCAATGTTGCAACAGCCTCGGCATGCTCGCCTGACAAGTTATTCACTTCTTGCGGAGTTACTCGTGAATGGAACATAGAAGTCGAACATGAGCATATTGCACAAAGGCAAACTCCCATTAAACTGGCTCGGATAAAGCCTGTTTTTTTATACAAATCCATACCTTCCTTAACTTCGCTACCCATACGTCCCGCCAACCCTGACTCTCTAGTGTCTATTGTCCAACAAATACAGGAACCAGGTCGAGAACTTTTCCCCCAGCCTCTATTCCCTATGGATACCAGCCATATCCGCACAAAAAAGCACTACCAACATCAAAGTAGGCTAGGCATACGTGATTGAACTATAATCCAGAGTAAATAGGTTGGCTTAAAGAACAAAGGCCTAATTTAAATCAGCCTACTGAATCAAATATTTTTGAGTTCACTTCGCGCTAGAATAGGTACTTATTATAACACTATGTCTCTGATTATACTGGGTTTATCTCACAAAACTGCACCTCTACAGATCAGGGAAAAAGTAGTGTTTGACGATGGCAATTTGCCGGAAGCACTTGCAGAGTTGACCAATCAGCCAGGAATATCAGAAGCTATGATTCTTTCAACCTGTAATAGAACAGAGATTTACTGCTATGCTGAGGGTCTCACTCAAAATGCCCTAGTGACATGGCTTGCTGCGTTGAAAGGGCTAGAAGCAAACATTATCCTGAAGCACATGTATAGCCTCACTAATCAAGATGCTGTACAACACTTACTTAGAGTCGCTAGTGGCCTTGATTCTCTGGTAATTGGTGAGCCTCAAATACTAGGGCAACTCAAAAAAGCCTATAGAACCGCCTTCGAGGTTGGAACCCTTGGAAAATTTTTAAATCGGTTACTACAGTTTTCTTTTTCCTCGGCCAAAGAAACTAGGACCGAAACAAAAATCAATAACTCTCCTGTTTCAATTGCTTACGCAGCTGTAAAACTTTCACAACAGATCCATGGAGATCTTAGTAAAAAAACTGCTCTTTTGGTGGGGGCTGGAGAAACTATCTCACTAGTAGCTAGTCATTTAGTAAGCTCAGGACTACAAAATCTTATTGTCGCGAATCGCTCTTTTACTAAAGCCTCAGTTCTTGCCAACAAATATGCTGGCGAAGCAATAACCTTAAGCTTAGTTCCAAATAGGCTCCATGAGGCCGATATAGTGGTGTCGTGTACAGCCAGCCGCTCGCCCATCATCACTGCGAAATCAGTTCAGCTGTCAATTGATAAACGAGAGGGGAAACCAATCTTCATAGTAGATCTAGCCGTACCCCGAGATGTTGAGCCTGAGGTGGATAATCTGCAGAATACTTTTCTATATACTGTTGATGATTTCGAATCCGTGATCTCGGAAAACCTCAAATTAAGAAAAGATGCTGCTGCAGTCGGAGAAGAAATGATCCACATGCAGGTGCAAGAATATATGGGGTGGCTAGAGTCTCAAACAGCGTCCGAAACAATCAGAGAGTTCAGAGAATATGCGCAAAACCTTAAAGAAGAAGCCTTGGAACAAGCTCGCTCCAGTCTAAACAGTAAGCCAGCCGACAAAGTAATAGAACAGTTAGCCACGACCCTTACGAATAAGTTGATACACCGCCCTACAATAGCGCTTCGAGAAGCAAACCTGCAAACCGATGACCTTCAGGTTGCTAGGAAAATTCTTGGGCTAAATGAAAACTAACAATTGTTATGAAAAAATCCTTACTCCAGAAGCTAGAAAGTGTATCCGACCGGAAAGTCGAGGTAGAGGAGATGCTTGCCACTCCTCATATCATTAAAGATCAAGCACAATTTAAAGCGCTCTCAAAAGAACATGCCGAAATAGTCCCTCTTGCAGGCTGGTTTGAGAAATACACGGATATGCAAGCCCAGGTAACCAGTGCATTAGAGCTTGCACAAGAAGAAGACGCAGAAATGCGCGAAATGGCAAACGAAGAACTGCTAAAGGCAAAAGCAGCATTAGCTACTATTGAGCAAGAGGTTCAAACTTTACTTATCCCAAAAGACCCAAATGATGAAGCCAGCGTATATCTTGAAATCCGCGCAGGTACTGGTGGAAATGAGGCTGGGATATTTGTAGGAAATCTTTTGCGCATGTATTTGCGCTATGCAGAGAAACAACGATGGCAAACCGAAATTGTTAGCGCTAGTGAGTCAGAAGCTGGCGGCTATAAGGAAGTCGTAGCTCTGATTGATGGGAAAAACGTGTTCTCCAAACTAAAATTCGAGTCAGGGGCCCACAGAGTTCAGCGTGTGCCAGAAACTGAGTCTCAGGGCAGGATCCATACATCAGCGTGTACAGTTGCCATTATGGCACAAGTTGATGAAGCAGAAATTGAAATCAACCCCAGTGACTTGAGGATAGACACGTTTAGGGCATCTGGAGCAGGGGGTCAACACATAAACAAAACCGATTCAGCTATCCGAATAACCCACCTCCCAACCAACGTCGTAGTTGAGTGTCAGGATGAGCGCTCCCAACACAAAAATCGTGCGCGCGCACTCAGTCTACTGCAATCGAGACTGCTACAAGCAGAGCGGGACAGGATAGACTCGGAACAAGCTTCTACCCGGAAGAGATTAGTAGGCAGTGGGGACCGCTCGGAAAGAATAAGAACCTATAACTATCCTCAAGGGCGTGTTACGGATCACAGAATCAATCTCACAATATATAAACTTGATGAAGTTTTAATCGGGGATCTAGACTTGGTAATTGCCCCCTTGGTCAGGGAACATCAGGCGGAACTAATTGCAGGAATGCAAGCAGAATAAATGCAGCAAACCAACAACATAGCTACGCTGTTACAGCAAAGTACACATCTGCTGACCAAGAGCTCAACTCCGCGATTAGATGCTGAAGTCATATTAGCCTCAGCTCTAAAAACTAATAGAACTTGGCTGTATGCCAACAGCGATTCCATAGTATCCCCCGAGGAAACAGCTGCTTACCTAGTAAAAGTAAAAGAAAGAGGCAAAGGTGTGCCGGTACCCTATATCACCGGATGCTGCGAATTTTGGTCATTACCTCTAACCATAACACCCGATGTTCTGATCCCTAGACCGGAAACAGAGCTTTTAGTGGCGATGACACTAGACATCATAAAACGTTCACCATCTCGACTTTCAATGGCAGATCTTGGAACAGGAAGTGGAGCGGTGGCACTTGCCGTGGCTAGCGAGACGGACCAAGCAATGATCGCTGCCACTGATCTTTCTCTCTCGGCACTGCGAGTAGCAAAGCGCAACCTACATCAACTAGATTACAAAAACGTAATAGTGTTAGCCGGTTCTTGGCTAAAGCCTTTCGGGCGGAACAGTCTGGACATTATAGTCGCAAACCCTCCGTATATAGGGTTTGAAGAAAGCCATCTGACTGATGCTGCTATTAAGTTTGAGCCGGCAACAGCACTTTTTGCAAAAAATGACGGTATGGAAGAAATCGACTGTATAATCGTTCAAGCAACTAAGTGCCTTAAGCAAGATGGTTGGCTTTTACTAGAGCATGGGTTCCAACAAGGGACAAAAGTGCGGAGTAGTTTAGAAAAAAATGGCTATTCTCAAATACATACAGAAAAAGATCTTAATCAATGCGAGCGGATAACACGAGCCCGTATAAGCTAATGGATTTATCTAATGGATGATGATTTACTACTCCGTTATAGTCGACAAATACTCCTGCCAGAAATTGATATTAATGGTCAGAGCCTTCTAGCGGAGTCCACAGTAGTGATTATAGGAATTGGCGGTCTGGGATCACCTATATCTATGTATCTAGCCGCGGCAGGCGTGGGAAAGTTAGTGCTTGTCGATCACGACGTAGTCGAACTATCAAACTTACAACGACAAATAGTGCATTCCACTCCAGATCTAGGGGAAAATAAAGTCGTGTCGGCTAAAAATAGGCTCCTGGCTCTTAACCCTAACGTGAAAGTCAAAATTATTCCCAAAATGTTAGAGACAGCTGATTTCAATAAACTATTCCCTAGCGTAGATGCAGTAGTCGATGCGACCGATAACTTTGAGTCTAGATTTGAAATCAACAGGCAGTGTGTCAAACACAGTAAACCATTAATATCTGGCGCCGCAATTCGTTTCGAGGGACAGGTGACGGTTTTTCAGACAAGTATCAATAGTCCTTGTTATCGATGTTTATATAATGATGACATCACTACCGCCGAAAACTGCATCGAAACTGGGGTAATCGCGCCTTTACTGGGAATTATAGGAAGTATACAAGCTCTGGAGACTTTGAAAGTGCTCACAAATACAGGAGTCTCCCTAGACGGCAGATTGCTATTGCTCGATGCTCTTGGAATGGAGTGGCAAACAATGAAGTTTAAGAAGGATCCTAAGTGTCCTGTATGCTCGACCAGAAACCCATCAGCCACCTAACTGAATAACGCGATTAAATATGAGTAAATTTAGTTTCTTAATCTGCGCAGTCATAATGACTCTCCCGCTGCAAAAATTATTTTCAGCAGATAGAGCCTATGTAATCGACAAGCTCCTAGTTGGTATCTATGAGACAGAAGATCTGAATAGCACAATCGTAAAAATCATATCTACTGGTACTGAATTAGAAGTGATACAGAAAACAGATCAGCTCGCACTAGTCATTGACCCTACGGGCGCAAAGGGATGGATAGACAAATCCTACCTAATGGCTGAACCAACGTCAGAAATCATCTTAAACAAACTGATAAAAGAAAATACGAAAAATGTCACGTCGAATCCAAAAACGGTAGGCTCAGGAGAAACCTTAGCTACGTTGAAAAAAAGTAACACCCAATTAAAAGCCAAGCTTGCAGGGGTGCTGCCTGAAGCAAAGAAATGTGAATCTAAGCTATCTATTCTAGAAAAAGAATCTATTCAAATGCGACAAGAACTAAGCACAGAGTGTTCTAGTATTGACTCTTCTGCCGCGTGGACTAAAAACGATTACATGGCGATTGAATCCGCACTCGAAAAAGCCAACATGCAGATAAAGAAACAGAACTTAATAAAAGATGCAAAAATAAACTTAGAGTTGGTTCTTATAGTTATTCAGCATTACTGGATAGCATTAATGATCCTGGTAATGCTGATAACAGCAGCTGCTTTTGGTGCAGGGGCTTATATGTTTGACGTGATATCTCGCAAACGACATGGAGGCTATCGCCTTTAATGAAAATTGCCACATGGAATGTCAACTCTATTCGGGCTCGTCTTGATCAAATCACAGATTGGCTCGCAATCAATGATATTGACATACTAGCCATTCAAGAAACCAAAGTGCAAGACAAGGATTTTCCCTTAGATACGTTCAGCGAACTTGGTTACAATTGTTCATTCTATGGTCAAAAATCGTATAATGGAGTCGCATTCTTGGCGAATTCAAACATCGAGCTGCTTGCGAAAAACATTCCCTCCTTTGAAGATCCTCAATGCCGCGCTTTAGCGGCAAATATTGGTGGCGTTACGCTTGTTAATTTGTATGTCCCTAATGGCTCAGAAGTAGGGTCGGAAAAGTACAACTATAAAATCTCATGGCTGAACGCATTAAACGTCTGGCTATCAGGACTTTTAAAGTCTCACTCAAACGTAATAGTTCTCGGAGATTTCAATATAGCCCCAACAGATGATGATGTACATGATCCTTCTGGATGGGAAGGAAAAATACTATGCAGTGACGAGGAACGCTCCCAACTAGAAGCCATTACTCGATTAGGCCTGAAAGACTCGTTTAGAAGCTTCCCCCAGGAGCCAGAAATTTTTTCTTGGTGGGATTACCGCGCGGGTGGCTTCCAACGAAACAGAGGACTTCGGATAGATCTTATATTAAATAGCCAAAGCCTTGATGATAGGCTGGTAGCCTGTTCGATTGATCCCACCCCTCGCAGAAATACTAGACCCTCAGATCATGCCCCAGTTATTTTGGAAATAAAGTAAATATGCTCCTATATTTGTATATCACAGCGATTAGCCTCCTCAAAAGCTATACGTTAATTTTAAGATAAGGTTGCAATCTAAGACATCCGAAACTAAACTCCCCGAACCAAGAATGTCTCGTTGAGAAAAAAAATGAAAGAAGCAATACACCCTAATTACCATACGATAAGCGTCACTTGCAGTTGTGGCAGCACTTTCGAAACGCAGTCGACCTACTCTGAAGAAAAATTACATCTAGACGTCTGCTCGTCATGTCACCCCTTTTACACTGGGCAACAGAAGATCGTCGACACTGCTGGCAGAGTCGACAAATTCAACAAGCGCTACGGGAAGGGTGCCAAATAATAAGCTCAGCTAGGCATTATTCTCAGCGGAGTTAAACAACCATTCCTCTATCGTGCACCAAGCACTCTCGATACCCTTATGCTTGGTAGCAGAAAATAACTGAGCTGAAATCACGTCAGAAGACTCAGAGATGCGGCGGTTCACCTTACTTAAAACATTAAGGCCCTCTCCACGACTCACCTTGTCGGATTTGTTAATCAAAATCAACATCGAAACGTCACATGACGAACACCACTCTATCAGAACCTCTTCCTGAGGCTTTAAAGGGTGTCGTACATCCATTAACATGACCAGACCTGCCAAAGATTTTCTGGTCTCAAGATAGTCGGGCAGCTCTTGTTCCCAATGAGATCTCAGGCTTTTAGCCACCTTTGCATACCCAAAACCTGGAAGATCCATCAAGCGTCTCTGAGAATCGAGGTTAAAAACCACTAGATGTTGAGTACGGCCTGGCGTTCGACTAGTGCGCGCTAAATTTTTTTGCCCGCAGAGCACATTTAGTGCACTAGATTTACCACTATTCGACCGACCGGCAAAAGCCACCTCGTAACCTTCATCACTCGGGAGCAAACTGCATCTAGGCACGCTCATTTGGAAAGATGCCTGTTGCAGTAGGGCTCTAGTTTTTGAAAAAGCTTCTGTGTCTATGTGAGTGCTCTCTTTTTTAGTGAATTATAACATCTGATGTAAATATTATTTAGATCATCCGATGATCCAAGTATATAATAGGCGGCAAATAATCAACCGAGAGTTATTCGAATGTACCAAAGGAAATTTTTCCTTCGCCTTTTAGTCATATTTTTATTTGCTGCCACACAAAATGCGTACGCAGATGGAGCTGAAAAAGCTGCCGTTTGTGGAGCATGCCATGGCGCTGACGGGAATAGCTTAAATCCAGTTTGGCCGAGCCTTGCTGGCCAGGGAGTAGATTATACCGTTAAGCAACTAAAGGCTTTTAAGTCTGGACAACGTCAAAATGGACTTATGTCCCCAATGGCAATGAGCTTAAGCGACGAGGATATGTTAGATATTGCCTTATATTATGAAAAACAGCCTCTCATAATAAAATCTGTGGCCGCAGACGAAATAGCAGAGGCCGAAAAATTGTATCGAGGAGGGGACAAGGCTCGAGGGATCCCAGCGTGCATGTCCTGTCACGGACCAAATGGTGCTGGAAATCCTGCTGCCAAGTATCCCGCGATTCGCGGACAACATGCCGAATACACAGCGGATCAATTGCAACAGTATGCAAACAAGTCGCGCACCACTGATCAACAACAAATGATGAGAATGGTAGCAAAAAAACTTACTGAAGAAGAGATGCGTCAATTAGCGAGTTACGTGTCCGCTCTCCACTAGGCTTGAATAAAAATATGCGCCCTGAAAACATGTTAATGGTCTCACGAACTTTAGGTGCATTCCTGCTGATATTAGTCGTCGCCTCAACAACATCAGCTACCGAAAAATTTGTTGTTGGCAAAGACTTTGAACAAATTTCTCCCATTGTAAAAACCCAAGCTAAAAAGGGAAAGGTAGAAGTTGTCGAGTTATTTTGGTACGGATGCTCCCACTGCTTTGCATTCGAAACCGAAATCTCAGTATGGGAAAAACAAAAATCAGAATTTATAGAATTTCGGCGAGTACCAGCAATTTTTGACAGAAAATGGGTTAGCCATGCACGGGCTTACTATACTGCTGAAAAACTAGGAGTTACAAAAATTGTACACCCGAAACTGTTCGAGGCCTTGCACACAAAGAAGCAAACAATCTATACAGAAACCGAGCTCGCTGATTTCTTTGAAAGCATAGGTGTGGGGAAGGAAGATTTTACCGCTGCCTACACTTCTTTCGAGGTAGATACCCTTACTAGAAAAGCAATGGCGCTAACAAGAAGCTATGGCATCGGGGGTGTACCCTCTATGATTGTTGCCGGAAAATTTCGTTCAAGCGTAAGACATGCGGGATCTTCTAAAAACCTGCTAAATGTAATCGACTTTCTAGCTCACCGAGAGCTAAAGATGGATGCCAATTTGTCACCCTAGCTAATGTACGATGCTCCCGCTTCTGAACGAGACATTGTCGTGATAGAAAGTTCATCAAACTGTCATGTAGGGAACGCATACTCGTTCTCGCTTTAACCAATTTTTTATATTCCTACTTGGAGGTTTTGTCTAATGATTAAACGTCTTCTCTCCGTTATTGCAACTACACTAGTATTGTCTAGTTCACTTAGTGCGCTTGAAGTAGATTCTGGAATACAGAGTTATCAAAAAGAGCCTGGCATATCAGGGAATCTAAATAGTGTAGGTTCAGACACCCTGGCTAACCTTATGACTCTTTGGGCAGAAGGTTTCAGAACATTCTACCCAAATGTTAATATTCAAATCCAAGCTGCAGGCTCCTCAACTGCGCCTCCCGCATTAACTGAAGGCACGGCAAATACTGGTCCGATGAGCCGAAAAATGAAATCAAAGGAAATGGCAGCTTTCGAAACTAGACACGGCTACAAGCCAACGGCTATACCTGTAGCAATTGACTCTCTTGCTATCTTCGTAAACAAGGACAATCCTATTAAAGGGATGAGCATCATGCAGGCAGATGCTATCTTTTCTGCGACCAGAAGATGTGGTGCAGCAAGCGATATAAAAACTTGGGGTGAAGCCGGTTTAACTGGTGATTGGGCAAACAGAAATATCCAGGTATATGGTCGTAACTCTGTCGCAGGCACCTATGGCTATTTCAAGAAGAAGGCTCTTTGCAAAGGTGACTTTAAGGACAGTGTAAACGAGCAACCCGGTTCTGCTTCTGTTGTTCAAGGGGTCACAAAATCTCTTAACGGAATCGGATACAGTGGCATCGGGTACCGAACATCTGGAGTCAAAGCTATCGCTTTGTCGAAAAAAGGAACGAAGTACATCGAACCTACATCTGATAACGCTATAGCAGGGATTTATCCGCTTGCGCGCTTCTTATACGTATATGTAAACAAAGCGCCTAATAAACCTCTTCCTCCTCTTGAAAGAGCATTCATGAAAATGGTGCTTAGCAAAGAAGGACAAGAAGTTGTTATAAAAGACGGGTACATTCCTTTACCTGAAGTAGTTGTCAGGAAGTACCTTGCAACTTCGCTAGCTAAATAAAAAAATAAGTCGCGTTTTCGGCATGGAGTAGTCGCGGCTTTTTTACATGAGCATTCCTTAAACTTATTAGCTAAACTGCATTGGATTAGCAGCCTGGATGTGAGTACCGATGGACCTAAAGTATGATGTAGTGATAGTGGGCGCAGGAGCTGCGGGCTCGATTTGTGCCAGCGAAGCTGGAGGGCGAGGACGTCGTGTACGATTAATTGATCATTCAAAAAAGTTCGGGGAAAAAATCAGAATCTCTGGTGGCGGACGTTGTAATTTCACCAATATTCACTGTGGGCCTGAAAATTTTATTTCGTCAAACCCGCACTTTTGCAAATCAGCTCTGACGCAATTTGAATCAAAACACTTTACCGATATTTTAGATACTGCCAAAATTCCCTATCACGAAAAACACTCCGGCCAATTATTTTGCGACAATAGCTCACGAGATATTCTAAATCTTCTGCTTCAAAAAATTACTGAAAACAAAGTAGATCTGTCACTAGGAGAATCGGTCACTAAAATCGACAAAATTAACGATGGGTACCGCATATATACGGATATAGCCTGTTATTCATGTACCTCGCTAGTTATAGCAACTGGTGGGCTTTCAATCCCAAAGATTGGCGCAACTAAGTTTGGTCATGAAATAGCCCTGCAATTTGGTCACTCTCTTGTCTCCACAAAACCTGGTTTAGTTCCGCTTACATTCGATACGGCGTTATTGAAGCATTGTGCAGATCTTTCAGGCATAGCTGTTGAAGCAATAGTCAGCTGCGAAGGACACTCTTTTTCCGGTGGTCTACTTTTCACGCATCGAGGACTCAGTGGGCCATCCGTTCTACAAGTATCTTCATATTGGCAGTCCAACAAACCTGTCACAATAAACCTAGCGCCACTAAGCAGTGACAGTCAGAAATTAAATTTACACAACCTATCGAAGTCTAATAAATTGGTGAAAAATATCTTGGGCCAGTTAATTCCTCAAAGACTTGCGACGTCTATCTGTACACAAATGAATTTAGATAAGAAATTAGGAGAAGCTACTGAAACTTTGATTGGATCGCTAGATGAAAGAGTGTGCGCTTGGACCGTTTGTCCTACAGGTACTGAAGGTTATCGTACTGCGGAAGTTACGGTCGGTGGTGTAGATACAGCTAATCTATCGTCAAAAACCATGGAGTCGTCGATACACCAAGGACTTTACTTTATTGGAGAAGTAATCGACGTCACTGGCCATCTAGGGGGGCATAACTTTCAATGGGCATGGTCTTCGGGTTGGGTAGCCGGACAAAATGCCTGAGCTGGATACGTGTTCAGAAGCCATCTCAATTGTAACGAAATATCGACCGGATAGCCTACTACATCAAGATTTTCCATTCATCCCACGATTGAAGAGCTGTAACGTCATGAGCATGATGTCCCACTGCATCGATAATAAATCTCCTGGAGGAAAGACAGAAAGCAGCACGAGCCTACCTTCATTATGGCATGACACACTGCCTGTTAAAGCGTTCTTAATTCTAGCCATAACAAAAATTTCATAAGGCCTATAGTCCTTGGAAATTTTTCGCTATAATACGTCTTGATCAATTAGCCAATCTTTTGAGAGTATCTAATGAACAATAATGAAGACGAAATATTCGTTCGCAATTTTTCTCTAGTTTTAGCGGGGCTTGTAATAATCGGGTTGATAGCTTTTGTATTAGCTAATGCGGTAACTGAAAAATTTGCCGGTGCATCAGGCGACAGTGCAATTATCGCGGAGCGAATCTCTCCTGTGGGCGCTCCGAATACGAGCGAGGCCACAATAGTTTTCGAAACTTCCAAAAAAGCAGATGCAGGAGCACCAAACACCCCTAAAGAATCTACGGCAGAAGTAGAAGGCGGAAAAGTAGTTTACGAGAAAGTTTGCACTGTCTGTCATGCTCAAGGAATTGCAGGGGCACCAAAATTTGCCGATACATCTGCTTGGTCAAGCAGACTAGCCAAGGGAAAACAGGCTTTATATGCAAATGCCATCAATGGTTATATGGGCGATGCAGGATATATGCCGGCCAAAGGCGGTGACATGAAACTACACGATGACTCCGTTCGCGCCGCAGTAGACTATATGTTAACAAGCTTGGAAAACTAATTATTAAGCTCTCGTAAAATTGACTGGTAAGACTGCTCTGTAGCTTTGTTAAAACTGGCACGGCGGGCTCTGAATTCTGTGTACGAATTCAGTACTTTCATGAACTTCTCATCCTTTTCCGCCTCTTCCCGTAGCACCTCACCGGTCAGCTTTGCTAGATGCAGAGTAACTTCCTTCGGAAATTCGAGAACTTGAATATGGCCTTTGTTTTTTAGTGAGTTAAAAGCATCCATATTTCCCACTTCTGACAAGCCATACATGTAAAGACTAGCTGATGCAGCTGCGGCTTCAACGATTGTCTTTAAGTCTGCGGGCAAATCAGCCCACGCATTAGAATTTATGATTAGCTCCAGTTGAGTCCCGGGCTCATGCCAACCAGGGTAATAGTAATATTTCGCAGCACGGTCAAGTCCAAACCTCAGGTCGTGAAGAGGTCCTACCCACTCGGTCGCATCTATCGTCCCTCTTTCTAAAGCCGTATATATTTCTGCTGCGGACAAAAGGACAGGATTACCACCCGCTTTGGCTAAAACCTTCCCACCTAACCCAGGAATTCTCATTTTAAGACCTTTGAGGTCCTCGATGGTGTTAATTTCTTTGTTGAACCATCCGCCCATCTGTATGCCTGTATTCCCTAAAGGGAAAGGCACAATTCCAAAAGGCTCGTAAAGTTCTCGCCAAAGCTCAAGTCCCTCGCCACCATAAATCCAAGCCCATGCCCCATTTTGCATCATGCCAAAAGGTACTGTGCTTAAGAACTGAGCAGCAGGAACTTTCCCTGCCCAATAATAAGAAGCTCCGTGTCCCATCTCTACGGCCCCCTGAGATACTGCATCAAAAGTCTGTAAGGCAGGAACCAACTCACCCCCTGCGTAAACTTTAATCCTCAGACGGCCACGACTCATTAACTCTACATCACGAGAAAATTTATGAACCGTATCTTGATTAATCGGCAAATTAGGAGGCCAGGCGGTCACCATCTTCCAATTGAAGACTCTATTGTCTTCTGCGTCCTCTGCAGCTGCGGTCTTCTCAGACTCCACCCCACATCCGCTCAGGACAAGAGCCAAAACAAAGCTCAGAGAAAACAGTATTTTTTGCATCTTACGCATAAACAGTACCCTTCCTATATTTTTTTTAGCCCCGCATAACCCAACACTAGCCACTTTACCCCTTTGTCTTGAAAGTTAACTTGCACTCGAGCATGTTCACCTTGGCCCTCAACTTGAAGGACAACCCCTTCTCCAAATGCTTTATGGAGGACAGGCTGTCCTAAGGGAAAATTAGGATCGTGTGGAGTTTTTCCAGATTTTAAAGTAGGTTTCATCTTCTGTGTTGCGTAGAAATTTCCACCCACTCTTACATTTTCAACGACCTCTAACGGGAGTTCACTAATGAATCTAGACGGCTGAGGGTAATAATCAGCACCGTGCAATCGGCGGGACTGTGCGTTGGTAATGACTAACTTTCTCATTGCGCGAGTAATTCCAACGTAGCAAAGTCGTCGTTCTTCTTCAAGCTGAGCAGGGTCTCCAGAAGAACGCTGATGTGGAAACAAGCCTTCTTCAACACCAACAAGAAAAACCAACGGGAATTCCAGGCCTTTTGCAGAATGTAATGTCATTAATTGAACGCAGTCGGCATCCTTAGATGCCTGATTCTCTCCTGACTCTAGCGCGGCCTTAGATAAAAATGCATCAAGTAAAGAAAGTCCTTGATCCTCGGCACTAGGAACAAAATCTCTGGCCGCCTCAATCAATTCGTCAAGATTCTCAACCCGATCAAAACCTCGCTCACCTTTTTCTTTTTTATAGTGCTCAACGAGCCCACTTAGGGTTATGACGGGCTCTAACAAAGCAGACAAATCGACATCCGAGAATGTTGAGCTCATCCGGTCAATCAGATCTCTAAATCGCTGAAAGCTTGCTAAAGCTCTAGGCGAAAAAAGATTTGCATCAATTTGGCGCTGCATGGCTTCCCACAGCGTGATTTCGCTGCTTCTCGCAATCAAGCGAAGTTCGTCTAATGTGCGCTGACCTATTCCTCTTGGCGGAAAATTTACTATTCGCTCAAATGCAGCATCGTCACTGCGGGAGTTAGCTAGACGCACATAAGCTAATGCATCTTTTATCTCTGCCCGCTCATAAAACTTAAACCCTCCGTACACCCTATAAGGTAAATCTGTTTGTCGCAGCGAATCTTCAAGTACGCGCGATTGAGCGCTCACGCGATAGAGAATAGCGCAATCAGAAAGCTTCCCATATTTGTCGCACCACTGGCTAATCCTTTCTGTGACAAATCTAGATTCATCCACTTCGTTATAAGCGGTATACAGCGATATGCTTTCACCAGCTGCATCTTCAGTCCATAACTCTTTGCCGATTCGGGAAGGGTTATTGCTTATCAAAGCATTTGCTGCATCAAGGATATTGCGAGTGGAGCGATAATTTTGCTCAAGCCGAATCATTTCATGCTTGGCGAAGTCACGTCGAAATCGTTGCATGTTTTCAACCTCAGCACCACGCCAACTATAAATAGATTGATCGTCATCACCAACTGCATAAAACTGACTCTCCCCCCCCGCGAGCTGCCGAAGCCATGCATATTGAATAGCATTGGTGTCCTGAAATTCATCAACCAAAATATGTCGAAATCGCATTTTATAATGCTGCAACAAACTCGGCGCGTTAACCCACAGCTCGTTAGCCCTTAAAAGTAACTCTGCAAAGTCAACTAAGCCTGATCTCTCACATGAAACCTCATACGCCTCATAAATTTTAACCATTGTCCTCGTTGAGCTATCACCATAATCATCAACGCTCTTCGGACGCTCTCCTCGATCTTTACAACCGTTAATAAACCATTGCACTTCTTTAGCAGGATATTCTTTGTCGTTTAAACGAAGATCTTTAATCATTCTTTTTACCAGACGTAGTTGATCGTCCGAATCGATGATTTGAAATTTTTCCGCTAACTTCGCTTCCCGCCAATGAAGCCTAAGTAGTCTGTGAGCGATGCTATGGAAAGTCCCTACCCAAATCGATGCGACTTCAAACTGCGTCAACCCTGCTATTCGAGAACGCATTTCTGCTGCCGCTTTATTAGTAAACGTCACAGCAAGAATGCTTCTAGGAGATGCCAAACCTGTTTCTAGACACCAAGCTACCCGGTGCACTAGTACTTTAGTTTTACCACTGCCTGCACCAGCCAAAACCAACAGCTGAGGCGCCTCGGATGTAACGGCATCTCTCTGTTTTTCGTTTAATACGTCTAAGATCGGATCACTTGCCATCATTAAGCCAATAAATTTAATAAACTGGAGTCTGTATAAACCCTGTAGGCAAATCGAGGCGGTTAAGATCAAATACGATTTAGCATCCGAATGCCAGAAAGGTTACGATAGGATACATGTATTCTAACAAAAATCAGAACTTTAATAACCCTGATGTTTTAAGCGAAGTCGCGGAAAAAGTGCTTCACATTGCTAAACAAAAAGGATTAACCGAAATTGAAATCTCTCTATTTGGAGGGGAAGGTATTGAAACCTCCGTGCGGGACAATACCTGTGAGTCAATTGAGCATCAAAAAGACAAAAGCATTGCTATCACTGTTTATCAGAGTGGAAGAAAAGGCACCGCAAAAAGCTCTGATTTTTCTATTAACTCAATTAATAGCACAATCGAGTCGGCCGCGACTATAGCAGGGTATAGCGAAGCCGACCCCTATGCGGGACTTATAGGAAAAAAATACTTGTGTAGTAAAGCAATCAATCTAGATCTAGATTATCCCTGGGATATAGAAATAGACGAAATGGTTCAAATTGCTGCGCGAGCTGAAAACTCTGCCCTAGATGCCAGTGCACAGACTCTTAGGTCGGATGGGGTGCATGTAAGCAAATATCGTGGAGCAAAAGTCTACGCTAATAGTTTGGGATTCAATCAGGGCTACCAAAGTACGCGGCATAGTCTTAGTGCCATCATGATTGCCGAGAACGGGCCTAATGAAAAACAAAAAGGGTATTGGTCTTCGTCACACAGAGATCCGACAAAACTCATGAGCCCTGAAGAGATTGGAACGCTATCTTGTCGACGCGCGGAAGGAAAACTAAACGCCAAAAAAATACCAACCGGCCAATATGCAATCCTGTTTGAACCTCGCGTCAGCGCAGGTATTTTTGGTCATGTGCTCAGTGCGCTCTCGGGGAAAGCCCAGTATGAAAAAAACTCTTTTTTAGCAGATTCTCTAGGAAAAATAGTGCTCCCGACTTTCATCTCCATCTCCGAAGACCCACATTTACAAACAGGCCCAAGCAGTGCTCCTTTTGACAGCGACGGAATGGGTACGATGCAAAAAGATTTTGTCCGCCACGGGTGTGTGAAAAATTACGCATTAGGCGGCTACGCTGCCAGAAAACTGAAAATGGAGCCAACAGGAAATTCTGGAGGATGCTTTAACATTGCAGTTAATGGAGGAGAGTATAACCAAAAAGAACTCATACAGGCTACCAGGTCTGGCCTTCTTATCACCGACTTGATGGGGTTCGGAGTTAACCTACTGACAGGGGACTATTCAAGAGGCGCTTCCGGCTTCCTTATAGAGAATGGGGAGCTTGTCCATGCAGTAGAAGAAATCACGATTGCCGGGAATCTCAAAGAAATGCTAATGGGAATTACTCAAATAGGAAATGATGAAGACATAGAGGCATCGATAAAAGTCGGCACTCTTTGTATTGACAGCATGACAGTTGCCGGAGGGTGAAGCTCAGCGTAGAACGCATTATTTATCCTTCAAATTCATAATGCGTACCATACAAGTGAGAGTAAACCCCTTTTTTACTTAGTAACTCATCATGTGTTCCAGTTTCTAAAATGGTTCCTTTATCTATCACAACTATACGATCAGCTTCAATTACTGTTGATAATCTGTGTGCCACCACGAGGTTTGTGCGTCCATACCTTAGGCTCTTCAAGGCCTGTTGGATAAGACTTTCTGCCTCATTATCAAGGGCGGCTGTCGCCTCATCCATAATTAAAATAGGAGCATCTTTGAGGAACGCTCTAGCTATTGCTATCCGCTGCTTTTGTCCTCCCGAAAGCCGAGACCCATTTTCTCCGACAGTTGTTTGCATCCCATCGGAGAACTGACCAGCAAATGCTAAAACTTGCGCTTTTTCTGCCGCATACAATATCTGCTCTTCAGAAGCAGCACAGTTGGCCCCATATGCAATGTTGTTATGTATTGTATCGTTAAACAGCACGATATTTTGGCTCACATACCCTATATTTGATCGCAAACTGTCCAAAGAAAAATCTTCTATGTTTACCCCATCAAGACTAATGACTCCATTTGAAGGCGAATAGAATCTTGGCAAGAGATTCACCAGCGTCGACTTCCCACCTCCAGATTTACCAACAAATGCCACGGTTTCGCCAGGCCGAATAGTCAGAGAAATTTTTGTAAGTATTTCTCGACCATCATAACTAGCGCAAATGTCTGCAAACTCGATATGCCCTTGAACTTTTCCACAGGCTCGCCCATCGTTTTTTTCAACTGGCGTATCAATCAACGTAAATACCGACTTCGCAGCGGCCATTCCTCGTTGCAAAAATTCATTGGCCCCAGCTAACCGTTTAATGGGCGGCAAAAGTAGAGCCGTCGCAGTTACAAAAGAAACGAAATCTCCTCGTGTCATTGCCGAATCAGTGGCTTCTTTTAAAGCAAGCATGATTAAAATCGAGATTCCAGTTGCTACTATTAGCTGGATCAAAGGCACGACCATGGCACTAGAGCGGACCACTTTCATCTGAAATTTTCGAGCATGATGAACGGCACGTAAAAACCGGCTGCCTTCATGTGAATAACCACTGTAAATTTTTATTTCGAGGTGCCCTTTAATAGCTTCTCCAGCGACTCCATTTAATTCGCCTATCGAGTCTTGCAGACGAGAACTCATATTACGCATCTTTTTTGAAACACGACGTACAACAATAGCTATTAAAGGAGCGAAAAAAACCAGAAATATCGCTAGCCGCCAATTCAAATAAGTCAGGTAGCCCAACAAAACCAAAACTACTGCAGAATCTTTTACAGCAACCGTTATGACTCTCGTTGAAGCCTCAGCAACCTGCGTCACATCAAAAGTAAATTTCGATATCAAGTTGCCAGTTCCTGCTTTGTCATAAAAACCTGCAGGTTGCCTGATTAACGCATCGAACATCCGCATTCTTAAATCACAAATAGTTGTCTGTGCGACCCAGTTTAAACTAACCGTCGCGATGTAGCTTAATACCCCACGAACAAAAAAAAGAGTTATCAATACTAGTGGGATATGAAGAGCCAAAGAGCCTTGAGTCTCACCAAAGTCACCGTCAATTAAAGGCTTCACGAGGGCCGGCAAAATCCACTCAGTGGAGGCAAGCCCAATCATTGCGGCTATAGATAAGGCGAACACCTTCCAATGTGGTTTAACAAAAGCAAGAAGCCGAACATATATTTTAGACGTGTCTGAATGGAATACCTGCATTTACGAGCCCTGCCCTAACGGTTTTTGTACGAACCTATCATCTCTAGACGCTTTTTGCCGCCCACTCTTTTATTGTCGACACAACATGTGCATCAGACAACTCTTTCACAACTATTGGCATCAAAGAGAACCCTGACAATACGATCTCAGCCGCTAGCCTAGATCCTAACACCAGCGTCTGCACATCGAAAAGCCGAGTAAGATCCTCTGCCATTATTTTACTTACAAGGATATCTAGAGCTTGTTTACTGGCAATTATGAGAAGATCTGGAGCAGCGCTAGAATCTAGCTTTTGAAGTAGGCCTCCCTTGATTTCACGCCTGACATAACAACTCAAGTACTCGACTGTATATCCTCGGCTCTCTAAACCTCTGCGTAGTAACTCACGACCTCCGTTTCCACGGAAAATCACCACCGTCTTAGGAATACAGGTGCGTTGCAACTCTAACAACTCAAGCAACCCTTCAGAATTGTAAGAAGTCCTCGGTATGATGCAACCGGTTACACCCATGTTTTTCAGGGTCTTTTTCGTAGCAGGCCCTATTCCAAGAACAGGAATATTGACCGAATTCTTCGATGCCTCCAAGAATGCTCTAGCCCCGAATCTCGCAGCATTTTTACTAACAAAAATTGCGATTTGAAAGTGGGGCATGAGATCGCAATCTGACTGGGATGTATTAGCTTCTATTTCAAACATAGGCACGTTTACTACTACAGCTCTTTCTTTTTGAAGTAAATGAGACAAAGTTTTGGACTCACTCTCTGGGCGAGTCAACAAGACAGACAAGGAAGACAATGACACTTAAATAATACCTCTAGTCAAACTGCCGATAAAATCTTATCAGCGCCGGCTTCTATAAGTCTATTTGCAAGAGTTTCTCCAAGCCGTTCCGCATCGCTCTTGGGGGCCTCTAATCGACGATTAATTAATAGTTGGCCGTCAATACTTGCTACCACTCCAGTCAAAACCAGCTTATCATTTTTTATAACTGCGTGACCCCCAATCGGAACTTGGCAACTTCCGTTCAAAATTTTATTCATTGCGCGTTCTGCTTTAACGCAATTAGCAGAACTCTCACAATTTAAAGACGCTACAAGAGATTGGACATCGGTCCGTGCCGTGCATACCTCGACTCCTATCGCACCTTGCCCTACAGCTGGCACCAATTCGTCTAGACCAAAATATGCGCATTTCGCAGAAATCAAACCTAATCTCTTTAGTCCTGCGGCGGCTAGTACGATCGCATCATATTGACCATTTTGTTGTTTTTCCAAGCGAGTTGTTACGTTACCCCTTAAATCACGAATATTAAGATCTCTGCGAAGCGCCAATATCTGACTCCGTCTCCTCAAACTCGATGTGCCAACTGTTGCGCCAGCAGGCAGAGTAGTCAAATCGTATCCATTACTAGTTACTAGCACGTCTCTAGCATCTTCTCGTCCAAGAATAGACGCTATACAAAACTCGGGACTTATGGCGTTGGGCAAATCTTTCATGGAGTGGACAGCCAGATCGGCTCTACTCTCTAACAGAGCGACCTCAAGCTCTTTTATAAATAAACCTTTCCCTCCAATCTTAGATAGAGACATATCTAAGACTCTATCTCCTTCAGTAGTTATTTCAATAAATTCAATTCTTAAGTCTGGATTCAAAGCTATAAGTTTGCTCGCTACAAAACGACTCTGCCAAAGAGCCAACTGGCTAGCTCGAGTTGCGATACGTATTATGCTTTCTTTTTTCAAGAAGTTATTCCCACGCTTTTATAACTGTATAATGACAATATATCTTAATAATATGAATTAGAGTCGCTAGTTGGGTCTTTTAAAATAGGTTTACATATCATGAAGAAACACCTCGGAGTCATTATGGACCCTATTACAGGGATAAAACCATACAAGGACACCACCCTCGCACTACTGCTTGCTGCGCAGAAATTTAACTACGAGGTCTATTATATGGAAATGAGCAACTTGTCACTAGTGGACGGAGCTGCTTTCGGTAAAGCCAGCAGAATAGAAGTCTACGACTCCAACGATCGTTGGTTTCAACATCTAGATAATGAGTCCACCAAGAATTATCTTTTATCTGATTTTGACTGCATCTTAATGCGAAAAGATCCGCCCTTCGATATGGAATATGTTGTAGCGACATATATCTTGGAAAAAGCTCAACTTGGTGGTGCGTTAGTCGTCAATGACCCTCGGTCAATCCGAGACTGCAATGAAAAGCTTTTTACTTCTTGGTTCCCCGACTTATGTCCTCCAACACTAGTGACAAGAAGTAAGGATCAACTGCAAGAGTTTATGGAGATCCACGAAGATATCGTGGTTAAGCCTCTCGATGGTATGGGTGGGACGTCTGTGTTCCGCATCCGACCTAATGACAGTAACGCAAACGTAATTTTCGAGACACTGACAAAACTTGAATCGAACTACTGTATGGCACAAAGATACCTCCCCCAGATAGAAAGCGGGGACAAAAGAGTAATAGTGGTTAATGGCCAACCTATTGAATATGCTCTCGCACGCATCCCTGCGAAGGGGGAACTCCGAGGAAATTTAGCAGCAGGCGGACGGGGAGTCCCTCAGCCGCTTTCAGAAGCCGACCTTCATATCTGTAGGCGCGTAGGACCCGAATTAGTGAAAAGAGGGTTACTATTTGTTGGGTTAGATATTATTGGCGACAAGCTAACAGAAATCAACGTGACAAGCCCCACATGTGCTCGAGAAATTGATGCCTTTGGTGAAATACAAGTTGGGGAAATTCTTATGGCAGCGTTAGAAGAAATTCTCGTGTCTTCGAAGCGTTCATAACGAAACACAATGATACTAGATAGAGAATTTTCAGTAATCTCCCCTCAAAACCGTCTTGCATTCACGTTAATCATAGCTTTTCTTTTCCATTCAATGCTTGCCCTAGGTTTCAAAAATCCAAAGATACAACCTGTAGAATATTTTGGAGAGTCTATTATTGAAGTCAGTATTTCTGTGCAAAACCAAACCAAAGAAGTTAGCAAAATACCTTCCTCAATGACACAAAACTCCTTATCAGTCCCACCCGAAAAAATACCAGATATTGCAGAGGACGAATCCACAAGCACTGACAGCGAAACTGGTGTTTTAAAAACCTTACCCTCCAACAGAGAAAATAAAGAGACACCAAAAAAGAAATTGACGGCTGACAAGCTCCTGCCAACAGCAAAGCAACTTATCAGTAGATCTCTGGCAATGGCTAACTTACATGGAGAAATTCAGGATAGCCTTAAAAGAAGAGATAGCGAAGTGCGCCATAAATATATATCAGCGAACACAAAAGAACATAATTATGCAGCATATATGGAGGCGTGGCGCGCGAAAGTCGAGAGAATAGGAAATATGAACTACCCAAATAGAGCGCGAGAAAAAGGCTTATCTGGAAGCTTGTTGCTTGATGTCGCTATCAGATCAGATGGGTCAGTCAAAGAAATAATAATACGGCGCTCCTCTGGTCATGACTTACTCGACTCTGGCGCTGTTAAAATTGTTAAACTCGCTGCACCTTTCGCTCCCTTCCCTGACCGGATAAAGGGCGAAGTAGATATTCTTCATGTGACTCGAAACTGGAAATTTGTCAATGATCAACGCCCAACTGACTAAAGGTGCCAGCAATGTTGCTTGTTAAAAGAAACTTTCTTTATGATTAAATGGCGTCGTATTTAGTGAAGCTTATTACCGCCATGGCTTTCGACTACGGAACAAAAAGGATCGGGGTTGCTATTGGGCAAACAATATCCCTCACCGCTGAACCATTGCAAGTAATAAAGATAAAAAACAAACAAACAACCTGGGATGAAATAAACTATTTAGTTAAAGAATGGGCTCCTGATGTCTTTGTCTTGGGATATCCAACAACGGCCGACAAATCACCTCATTTCCTTATTCCTAAAATAGAGAAATTTTCCAGACAGCTTTCTAGTCGCTATAGCAAAGAGGTAAATTTCGTAGATGAAAGACTTTCTTCTCATGCAACTGTAGACTATGCACTGGAAGTAAGAAAAATCGGCCTGGATGCGGTTGCCGCAAAACTTATTTTGGAGACTTGGTTATCTGAGCTAGAAGTTTAAATTATGACTATCGATGAAACTTTAGACACGACGAAACTGCTCAACGAAGTTTGTGGACAGTTAAAGGACCGTATACGACATATAGATCCAAACAAACTTGGATTTATTGGTATTCATACAGGTGGGGTATGGGTTGCAAACAAAATTGCTGAAGAACTCCAGCTAAAAACGAATGTAGGCGAATTAAACATTGCGTTCTACAGGGATGACTTTAGCAAAATCGGCGTCCATCCAACAGTAAAGCCCTCACAATTGCCGTTCGAAGTTAACGGCCGCCATCTGATCCTCGTAGACGATATTTTACATACTGGTCGCACGGTGCGAGCCGCAATGAATGAAATATTTGACTATGGTCGTCCACTATCTATAAGTTTAGTAGTTCTTATTGCGAGAAGTGGCAGAGAGCTTCCGATTCATGCGGACGTCTGCGGAGCAGACATCAATTTGTCCAAAGGGGAACATGTTAAACTAAGAGGGCCCGAACCACTGCGACTAGAAATATGCCGAGACAGTTAACAAAAAATGTCGTTCCTAAGGAACCAATAATGTTTAAACTGCTATTAATCCAGCTCCCGCTTTATATGCTGGCCAACACATGATGGTAAAGCAAAATATTCAACTCGATGCAGCCGGACGTCTCAAACACTTTCTGTCGATAGAAGGTCTGTCAAAAACAACTTTAATTAGCATCCTAGACCATGCTGAGACCTTCACATCTGTTGGGGAACGAGCTGTCAAGAAAGTACCTCTCTTAAGAGGGAAAACAGTAGTGAATCTATTTTTTGAGGCAAGCACACGGACACGGACAACTTTCGAACTGGCAGCAAAAAGACTCTCTGCAGATGTGATGAATATAAATATTGATGCTAGCGCGACTAGCAAAGGCGAAAGCCTAGCTGATACTCTGCGCACATTGGAGGCGATGCAGGCTGATATGTTCATCGTGCGACATCAGGACAGCGGTGCGCCCGAATTTATAGCCAGGCAGGTTTCATCAGGCGTTAGCGTAATTAATGCAGGTGATGGAAGACACGCCCATCCCACGCAAGCAATGCTCGACATGTTCACCATTCGCAGGCACAAACCAATTTTTGAAAACCTCACTGTCGCAATAGTTGGAGACATTAAACATTCTCGCGTGGCCCGCTCCGAAATTCATGCGCTTAAGATTCTTGGCGTACCTGAAATCCGTGTAGTTGCTCCAAAAACGCTAATCCCTGCAGAAATCGAGAGACTAGGTGTTAGTGTCCACCATGACATCAAGCAGGGTATCAAGGATGCAGATGTAGTTATCATGCTTAGGCTACAAAAAGAGCGCATGAGCAGTGCTTTATTACCTAGTGGAAGTGAATTCTTTAACACCTACGGCTTAACTAGCAAAAATCTAGAAGCAGCAAAAACTGATGCGATCGTTATGCACCCAGGGCCAATCAATAGAGGGATCGAAATTGACTCTGCTATCGCGGACTCAAAGCAATCGCTTATATTAGAACAAGTCACCAACGGAATTGCAGTTAGAATGGCCATCATGTCGCTCGTCGTTGGGAATGCCTCACTATGAAGCTATTAATTAAAAACGGTCACGTTATTGACCCAGTAAATGGGCTTAACAACATATCGAATATTTGGATTGAAGGATCTAAAATTGTTGGGGTAGGAAAAAAGCCTGACGGTTTTATAAAGAGCAGAGAAATCGACGCCTCTGGTCTCGTTGTATGCCCTGGCTTCGTCGACATTGGCACCCACCTTCGAGAACCCGGATTGGAACACAAAGGAACCATAGCAAGCGAGGCGGCAGCAGCAGCAGCAGCAGGCTTCACAACTATTTGTTGCACACCGAATACTATCCCAGTTATTGATACGCCAGCTGTTGTAGAGTTGATCAATCAGAGAGCTCGCGACGTACCGGTACGAATCAAATGCATAGGGGCACTCACGGCTGGGCTACAGGGGAAAGTGCTAGCAGAAATGCATGCGCTCAAGGCGATCGGCTGCGTTGGCGTATCAAACGGCGGAAATGCTATCAAAGATACAGCCGTCTTTCGAAATGCGCTCGAATATGCCGCTACGCTAGGCCTTACAGTATTTTTAAGACCCGAGGATCACTGGCTCGCAGCAGAAGGACTGATCCACGAAGGCCTCATTAGCACGAAAAAAGGCCTAGCAGGCATTCCTGCCTCGGCAGAGCTCGTAGATTTGGCGAAAAGTCTCGTACTAATTGAACAAACTGGGGCCAGAGCCCACTTTCAATGTTTATCTGTTGCTCGGTCAAAGCATTACCTCCTTCAAGCGCGCAAGCGAGGGTTACCAATTACCTCTGATATCAGCATCTCACACGCCTCTCTATGCGATGAAGACATTCTAGACTTTGATACTAACTTTCACGTTCGCCCACCATTGAGAAGCCGAAGTGATAGGAGGAGTCTAGTTGCCGCGGTAGCTAAGGGCGACATAGATGTAATCACTGCTCACCATGAGCCTCATGATAGAGACTCTAAAGCCACAACCTTCGCTTCAAGTTCCCCTGGAATATCCTCGCTCGATACTTTCTTACCTCTGATACTCTCGCTAGTCGAAAAGGGAGAAATAAGCCTAATGAAGGCTATTGACAGCATTTCCATCCAGCCAGCTCTAGCTCTTGGGCAGAAGCACAATGGAATATCCAAAGGTGCAGTCGCCGATCTTTGCTGCTTCGACCCAAAAAAAGAATGGCTAGTTACAGCGCACACTATGAAAAGCCTCGGAAAAAATTCACCTTTTATTAATCAAGTAATGAAAGGGAAGGTAACGTCCACAATTGTCGCCGGGAAACTTGTTTACTCAGAAAAAGCGCATCAATGAATGCTAAACAGCATAGAGGCACAATAAAAAGTGTATCCGGCACAGTTTTAAGTGTTGCCCATTTAGCAGCGGAACAGCACGTAATAAGAATTGAGTGCCCTGAAATAGTCGACAGTGCCCTCCCTGGAAATTTTGTGCACTTACGCTGTGACCGAGAACTGGCAATGCGACGACCAATGTCCATTATGCGCGCGTCCAAAAACCAAGGCTGGTTTGATATGCTATTCAAGACCGTTGGCGTGGGAACAGACCTGCTGTCACAGCAAAGTGTTGGTGATGAAATAAGCCTACTAGGACCTATCGGTGTCCCGTTCAAGCTAAAAGACTATCGGAAAAGACCTCTGCTTATTGGTGGGGGCGTAGGAATCCCACCAATGATATACCTTGCTGAACACATTAAAGATCAAACGACATCGTCCCAACCCATTGTTTTAATGGGCTCGGAAGTCCCTTTTCCTTTTCAAACCAGACCGTCACAAATCATGAGTGCACAATGCCCCCCTGAGGTCCTCGCTTGTATGCCTCTTTTAGAGGATTGGAAAGTCTTATCACGCCTCGCAACCAGCCAAGGATACTCTGGCTGCTTTAATGGATTCGTAACAGATTTGGCTAAATATATCCTTAACATGAACCGATCATCTCTTGACGAGTTTGAAATTTTCGCATGCGGGCCTAATCCTATGCTTGAAGCCGTAAAAGCTCTTGCGGATGAATTCTCTCTCCCATGTCAAATTTCTTTAGAAGAACATATGGCGTGTGCAGTCGGGGGTTGTGCAGGATGTGCTGTCGAAATCCAGGAAGGACAAAATATCGCCATGAAAAGAGTCTGCGTCGATGGCCCGGTTTTTGAAGCTGAAACAGTTATATTCCCTTCCAAATAAGTACCACGCGTACCTAGTTAGTCAGTATCCTAGCACTCCTCCAACGGACGCACAGAAACCGATTGCTTTATTTCTATAAACAGCCCGTGATCAGGAAGATCAGTGGTGCGTAAACAAATCAAGGCTACCTTCTCGCTTACCCACCGAACAGATATATTTTGATCTGTAAAAGGAACGCCGTCATTTTCGAGCTTACTAGCAAAGATTTGCTCGGACTGAGAGTCGTTTTTTGTTTCTAGATATATCGTGACATATGAAGGCCCCTGAGGCATTCGCGATTCTGCAACTTTAACTATCAACATGTGGTTGTTATCGGGAGACAAATATTCAGAAAATAACTTCTCCTGACCAGCTCCACAGCTGGTTAACGACAGCGCAAAAAAAACATAAATGACATAGGAAAGACGACAATTTTTCAAAGACATCTACTTAGTACGTCCAAAAAGTTGATCTGCAGTCGCAATCCATTCGGCCCACCGCGAGCTATCAGAGGGGTACTTTGGGTGATTAAACCTTGCCAAAACTAATGCCTCATCACCGGACATGTAATCTACTGCCGCGACAAAGATGAGCCCCGCTTTATACGCATCTTTTTGATCTTCTTTAATAACAGAAGCTCCTCCCTCCAACCACAAAGATCTTGTTCTTAAGTCACCAATCAAGATATCAGCAAGGCTATTGTTACAAGCTATATAAAGACTGCCATTCTTGGGATCGGCCGAGTCAAATTTAAGGTCGAAAGAGTCAACTAAGGTGTGCGTATTATATTTCATAAAGTAAGGACTCTTAATGTTAGAGAAGCTCTATCTCCACAAAAGAAATATCAAAATCATTACCATTAATTACGTTGTGCTCTATCCCTTTTGGCCGAGAATATGATTGTCCTGGCAATAAATCAGCTGATACGAGCCCTTCTTTCGTTTCTAGAGTGAGAGCTCCGACAGTTAGAGGCACCACAACGTAGTCATGTTGATGTTTATGCCATCCGGTTTCTTCTCCCGGCGCAAACTTCCATTCGGTTACGACAACTGCTCCGTTACTAATCTGTGTGATTGCATCGGCTTTCGGCCTAACTGTAGTCATAACATTCTCCTAGTTCACGACAACATTTCTATCTTTAATCACTATAACTGTTAACATCCTTCCGATCGACAGGCCTATGAAATTTAATTGATGTTAAATACCCTGCGTTTAAAAATTCTGGCGCTGGCTTCCCAATAGCCACGTTAGAGTATTTATGGACATCACGTTGCCACAGAAAATCGATAATTGGTTCCTTTACAAGAAGCGTCCCTTGGTCAAACCGATGCGCTTTATATGAAGGCAAATGCTTCATATACCAGTCGATGACAGTCTTCTCAGGAGCTTTTGTTACAAAGGTGATTGCGCCTAGCTCGGACCAGCCATCTCTAATCTCGCACTTTGGAGCCAAAGCCCCCCAGTCTAAACCCACGACAAACGCTTTTGGGAAAGCAGGATACTTAGATAGCTTCTTTTCTGGTAAACACCGTGATTTTCTTAACTGTTCCATTCTGATTACGTGCCCATCCGCAAGGCCTTCTAATGGGACCCAACTTGCTATCGGTTCTGCAACTACAATTCGATTTAAACTTATAGTGAATAGAGAAATAAATAGCCATTTCAACAAAGGACATATCCTCGTAATACAATTACTTTTTCTTGCTCGCGAAAGTTCTACAGCTTAATTACTACAGTAACTATAGCAAGCATGGAGCAATAAAAATGATAAGATTGCGTTGTCCCTCTCACTTAGAGTCAAACCATTAAAGCCGACGGCAAAAAAGAAGCATGGCCATTACAAACAATCTCCAAATTGTCGAGTGTAAAGTAAGAGAATACGAAAAAAAATATTCTCGAAAGGAAAATGCTGTAAGGCTGGTGGCCGTGAGTAAAAAACGGTCCAAAGATGCCATCGAATTACTTTATCATCAAGGTCACCGACACTTTGGAGAAAATTACCTTCAGGAGGCTTTGCCAAAAATACAAAACTTGTCTGAACTCGAAGTAATATGGCACTTTATTGGCAAAATCCAGGCAAACAAAACCGCCGAAATAGCGATAAACTTTGACTGGGTACAAACGCTTGATAGACCTAAAATCGCCACACGACTAAATGCACAAAGGCCCGTACACAAAGAACCTCTCAATATCTTAATTCAGATCAATAGCAGCGGTGAAGACAGCAAAAGCGGTATAAATATAGAAGAGTTGCCTGCTCTGGTTAAACTGGTAGACTCCCTTCCTAGACTCAAATTACAAGGGGTTATGGCAATGCCTGCGCCCCATACAAGCTTTGATCAGCAGAGGATGTCGTTTTCAAAGATAATGTCTGTCTTAAAAACATTTAGTTACGATCCGCCAACAATCTCATTTGGTACGAGCGGTGATTTTGAAGCGGCAATTGCAGAGGGCTCTACTATGGTCAGGCTTGGCAATGCAATTTTTGGACCCAGGGAAGCTTGATGACTAATAGATACGCCTTCATCGGCGGAGGTAATATGGGGCAAGCCATCATCAGTGGGTTAGTTAGCGCCAAAAGAACAGGCGTCTCGAATATTATTGTTGCCGATCCCAGTAAAAAAGTCCGAAATCATTGCGCAAAACATTTAGGCATTCAGACATGTAAAAGCAACCAAGATGCCATATTAGATGCTGATGTAGTAATCTTTGCCGTTAAGCCGCAGCATATGCATTCCGTCATATCAGAGTTAAAGTTTAAAGAAAAACCTACTTGCTTATTTATCTCAATAGCAGCAGGAATAAGGCTCCATCACTTGGAAAGACTACTTGGAAAAGACCAAGCTATAGTTCGTTGCATGCCAAACACTCCCGCTCTAGTTCATAGCGGAATCAGTGTTCTTGTAGCCACGAAGAAGACCTCGGCCTCACAACGCTTACAGGCTGAAACACTCCTTCAGTCTGTTGGTAAGACTATTTGGATAGAAGACGAGGCGTTAATGGATTCTGTCACAGCTGTATCTGGCAGTGGCCCAGCCTATTTTTTCCTCCTTATAGAACTTATCCAAAAAGCGGGCATCCAGCTAGGCCTCCCAAGCGACCTCGCTGAAACATTAGCGGTAGAGACTGCCGTCGGAGCAGCAAAACTCGCCCAACAATCACCAGATACACCATCTGAGCTTAGGAAAAAAGTCACGTCACCTCAAGGAACTACTGAGGCGGCCCTAAATGTATTCTCTAATTCCGGCCTCGAAGACATAGTGAATCTGGCAATCACTGCAGCACGCGATCGATCAATCGCCCTATCAAAGGAAAACTGACCTTCTATGGAAAACAATTATTTCTCGGACGCAACGATATACTTAGCCAACGTCATTCTAGGATCATACGGTTTCATCATAATGATCCGGCTTGTTCTGCAGCTAGTAGAAGCTGATTTCTACAACCCTATCTGCAAAGCGATACACTCTATTACCAACCCCGTCCTAAAGCCTGTAAGAGCATTCTTACCTCACTTCAAAAGGATCGATAGCGCATCCTTATTAATGGTGATTGTTTTCGAAATTATTGCTGTCTGGTTTACGCTAAAACTGAAAAGCTCAGTGAACCCTAGTTTATTGGGCTTAATCGTTCTATCACTCGGTACAACATTGGGCGAATTCGTTCGTATTTTTACCTGGTCTATTATTATCCAAGCCTTTTTAAGTTGGATAGCACCTGACCCTCGCAATCCAATTGTTAGCGTATTGCACTCAATAACCGCGCCGATACTCTCTAAAGCCAGAACAGTTTTACCCTCAACACCGGGAGTCGATTTTTCTCCTATTATTGCGCTAGTAGCTCTTCAGCTAACACTTATGCTGATAGTGAATCCGCTACATGATGCAGGGAAAATGCTTCTTTTTTAGTCATGAATGCAAATCAGGCAGAAAAAAGTATCGGCATAGTGATTCCTAAAACTCTAGGTTTCGACCAACCGCTTTTGCTAGACAGTGGGGTAACGCTAGAAAGCTATGAGATGTGCTATGAAACCTACGGCACATTAAACCAAGACAAGACTAATGCGATCCTCATTTGTCACGCCTTGTCTGGCGACCATCATGCAGCGGGATACTACGATTTAAAAGACAAAAAGCCAGGCTGGTGGGACAACTGCATTGGCCCAGGGAAGCCGGTCGATACCAATAAATTTTTCATAGTTTCTCCCAACAACCTAGGTGGTTGCGGGGGATCTACTGGCCCGCTATCACATAACCCTTTGTCCGGCCGCTCATATGGACCAGATTTTCCGATCGTAACGGTACGTGACTGGGTCGAGAGTCAGGCGCGCCTGGCGGACAAACTTGAAATAGAATCATGGGCAGCTGTTATGGGTGGCAGCTTAGGTGGAATGCAGGCACTACAATGGTCTATAGATTATCCCAAAAGAATCCACCACGCGATTGTGATCGCAGCGGCCCCGAAACTATCGACACAAAATATCGCTTTTAACGAAATATCCAGGCAAGCTATCATGGCTGACAAGGACTTTCATGAAGGACGATACACTGAGCATAATATTGTACCGTCTCATGGCCTAAAACTCGCCCGGATGATCGGGCACGTCACATATTTATCCGATGGTGGCTTGCACGCCCGATTTGGGAGGGAACGACTGGAAAACAATGCGCGCTTCGGGTTTAACGTGGAATTTGAAATCGAATCCTACTTAAGGTATCAGGCTGAATCCTTTGTAGAGCGATTTGATGCCAATACTTATTTATTGATGACTCGTTCACTTGATTATTTCGATCCAGCGCAAAACAACAACAATGATTTGAAGCTAACTCTTGCACAAACATCAGCAAAATTTTTAGTAATTTCGTTCTCCAGTGATTGGCGCTTTGCCCCTTCTCGATCACAAGAAATAGTTCGCGCATTAACTGATTGTGAAAAAGATGTGACATATTCGGAAATAAAATCTGAATTTGGCCATGATTCGTTTCTTTTGCCAATCCCAGACTATCATCGCCTACTTCACGCCTATCTTGGAAAGATTTAAATAATTATGCTGATAAAAAATCTTCGACGAGAACATATTCTTGTCGCTAATTGGATAAAGAAAGGCTCGCGCGTCCTTGACCTAGGTTGTGGCGACGGCTCATTCCTAGCCGCGCTGAGAACAGAAAAGCAAGTCTCCGGCTATGGAATAGAAATTGATCCCGCCAATATAGAGGCATGTATTAAAAATTCGGTGAATGTCCTGCAGACAAATCTAGATAATGGACTTCATGACTTTGAAAACGATTCTTTTGATTACGTTGTAATGAGTCAGACCATTCAGGCCATCAACAAACCTTATGAGGTGATTGATGAGATGTTAAGGATAGGAAAAGAAGTCATAGTTACTTTTCCTAATATGGGCCATTGGAAGTGTCGATTACAATTTTTGATGGGGAAAATGCCTGTAACTACTCACCTTCCCAACACTTGGTATAGCACTCCAAACATCCATATGTGTACGGTACGTGATTTTAACAATCTCTGCAGAGAAAAAAATATTGACATCAAATCGAAGACGTTCCTTGACACACATCATAATCAAGTCATTGGCATGCAATTGCTTCCGAATCTATTAGCAGAAATTGCAATTTATAGACTAAATCAGCCCCTTGATAGTCAGAAGTCAGATAGCTCTTTCGCATAGTCAATGATTAGTGGGGAGTGGTCAGAAAATCGCTTATCTTTGTAGATTCTGGCCTTTCGAAGTAATGGCTCAAGACTAGGGCTGACGATCTGATAATCTATACGCCACCCTACATTGTTTTCCCAGGAATCCCCTCGGTTAGACCACCATGTATATTGATCTGGCCTATCATCTAAGCTACGAAAACTATCCACATAACGATAGCGCTCAAACACCATGTCCATCCACGCCCGTTCTTCAGGTAAAAACCCTGAATTTTTTCTATTACCCTTCCAGTTCCGCAGGTCAATTTCCCTGTGCGCGATATTCCAATCTCCAGAAAAAACATAAGAACGCCCATCGCCCTGAAAAGATTTTAACCGTTCTTCAAACACCTTGAGAAATCTAAATTTTGCCTGCTGTCTTAGGTCACCTGAAGATCCCGAAGGGAAGTAGACTGAAATAATAGAAAGCTTCCCATAATCGGCCTGAATATAACGACCCTCTTTATCAAATTCCGGCGTTCCAAGGCCGAAAGTGACTTTATCTGGCTTCTGCTTAGAAAATATAGCGACCCCGCTGTACCCTTTTTTCTCGGCATCACAATAAAAAGTATGCCATGAGCCAGGGGAGGCTACTTCCTCAGTCAGCTGAGCTAACTGAGCTTTAGTTTCTTGAATACAAACCACATCAGCTTTTTGTCGAGCCAGCCAAACATAAAAGCCTTTTCTATGAGCAGCCCTGATTCCATTTAAATTCACGCTGATTATTCTCATGATCTAGACTCTTTCCTTACTTCTCCAACCATAAGATAATAACACCATCTTTAAATCAAAAAAATTAATCGCAGCAAAGTAATATGCATAAATACCAGGAACGCTTTATCAAATTTTCACTAGAAAATGGTGCGCTAAAATTTGGAAAATACATTTTAAAATCTGGGCGAGTTAGCCCTTATTTTTTCAATACTGGTGCATTTAACTCAGGGTCATCCATCTGGGAGCTTGCAAAAGCATACGCCGACGCGATTGTGACATCTAATGTAGATTTTGACATGCTTTTTGGGCCTGCATACAAAGGGATCCCCCTTGGTACATCAATCGCAGTCGCACTCCAGGTAAAACACAATATTGACGTCCCGGTCAGCTTCAATCGTAAAGAAGAAAAAGATCATGGAGAGGGCGGCAAGACTCTTGGTGCGCCACTTAAAGGAGAAATACTCATAGTTGATGACGTAATTTCGGCGGGAACATCGGTAAATCAGTCTCACACCCTTATAAGAGCAAACCAAGCAAGCTTAGTCGGGGTGGTAATCGCACTGGACCGGCAAGAACGTGGTCATGGAAGGCTATCAGCGGTACAGGAAGTTGAAGCGGCACATGACGCGCAAGTTTTAAGCATCATTGATTTAGGGGATATCGTAGAATATATTGGCAATATAGGGGGGTTTTCGGAACAAATAGCTGCAATTAAAAAATACAGCTCCGAGTATGGAATCACCACTTAGCTTGTGACTCCAAAAAACTTAACTCCGTCCAAACAACCCCTTGTTCAACATCTCCCATTGAGGTGTCCAATTGATAGCAGGGGACTGCTTAAAGTTATCGCCAACAAACCGGCCAAACCGGCCAAGAACAATACTTAGTAGCAATTGGGCGCCATTTGCGATTTCCTCTTGGCCAACTTCACCGACTTCAGTTAAATTTCTTTCTCGCAAAACCTGCTTAAATTGGGTTTCAATTCGATCAAAAAACCTTGTCGCCCTCATCCGCAGTCGCTCGTCTTCACCTACTAAAATATCTCCTACTAGCACTCGTACTATTCCAGGATTTCGCTCTGCAAACCGCAATAAAACCGAAACCAGTTGATAGCACCGATCTTCCGGTTTTTTCTCAACTCTTATTATTTGAGCAAATAGGTTGAATATCGCATCTTCAGCGAATTCTATCAGAGCCTCAAACATCTGAGCCTTACTCGCGAAATGTCGATAAAGGGCAGCTTCAGAAACGCCAACTGCTGCTGCTAAACCAGCCGTAGTAATTCGCGCACCAGACTTCATTTGCAGCTCTGATGCTAAAGTTTCCAGAATTTGCTGTCGCCGATTATTTTTATTACTCATTCGATTAACGTCCCTACACCCTCGTCCGTAAATAACTCCAACAACAACGCATGATCTACACGCCCATCTATAATATGAACTCTATTTACGCCAGCAGCGACAGCCTCCAGTGCGCTAGATATCTTAGGAAGCATTCCTCCACTTATAGTTCCGTCTTTAATCAGCTCATCTACAAACCCGGCATTCAAGCCGGTCAGCAGCATTCCATCCTTATCAAGAAGACCAATCGTGTTAGTTAAAAATATTAGTTTTTCTGCCTGCATAACCTCGGCAACACGGCTTGCCACTAAATCAGCGTTTATATTGTAAGATGTTCCGTCTTCGCCAACACCAATCGGAGCAATAACTGGGATGTAGTTTTTGTCCGATAAAAATCTCAGAACCTCGCTATTAATAGCTGTTACTTTACCGACATGCCCTAAATCTTTGTTGCTTTCAGTTACCAATTTCTCAGCTTTAATTAAAGACGCGTCTTTCCCTGTAAGCCCTATCGCTTTACCTCCATGGCTGTTCAAGCGGCTGACGATCTCCTTGTTCACAGAGCCTCCTAGAACCATCTCTACTATGTCCATAGTCTCATCATCGGTAACTCGCATGCCATCAATGAAGTGGGATTCTTTCCCGACGCGGCTGAGCAACTCTCCAATTTGAGGACCGCCACCATGTACTATAATAGGTTTAATCCCTACAAGATTCATAAGCACCAAATCCCTGGCAAAGCTAGATTTAAGCTGATCGTCCAGCATAGCGTTACCACCATATTTGATGACAATCGTTTTGCCTTGGTAACGCTGAATATAAGGAAGGGCAGCTGTTAATATATCTGCTACCAAGTGAACATTTCTATCGCCCATAGATCAAACCTGCCAGATTATTTTATATAAGTAAGTACTTGCTACTATTTAAAAGGATTGCAATATGATTGTCCATCCTAAATTAAAATGCTTTACCTTGAACTCGCGAACAAATCGTATCGAATGGCCACTAGCTTAACTAACTCCCGAGCGAGCCGCTGCTTTGACTGGCGCTCTAGCTTTTTGACACCTTTATCCCAAAAAACTGTCAACTCATTATCATCAGAATCAAAACCTGTTCCAGGTTCCCCTACTAAATTTGCAGCGATCATATCTATTTTTTTTCGTTTTAATTTTTCAGCTGCAAAAAGTTCTAATTTTTCTGTTTCAGCAGCGAAACCAACTGTAAAAGGAGCATCAATTAAAGCGGCAACTTCGGCCAAAATATCAACATTGGGCACCAAGCGCATATTCAGAACATCAGTGCCGCGCTTAACTTTACTTAGAGCACTTTTTTCCGGTCGATAATCAGCTACAGCAGCTGTAGCTATGAAGATGTCAACTGACTTTATGTTGGAGGAGACAGCATCTCTCATTTCTCCAGAAGACACCACATTTATTGTTTTTATTCCTGGCAGGGGAGCAAGCATTGTTGGTCCACTGACTAGCACAACGCGAGCTCCGGCTTCCGTCGCGGCACGAGCTAACGCAAAACCCATCTTGCCAGAGCTATGGTTCGTAATGTACCTAACTGGATCAATGTGCTCCCTCGTGGGTCCTGCAGTCACCATAACTTCTAAACCAGCTAATATGCCCCGTTCAAACAACGCGCTCACCGCTGAAACTATTACTTCGGGCTCAACTAGCCGACCTAACCCAATATCCCCACAAGCTTGACTGCCGCTGCCAGGGCCAATCACCGACATACCTCTGGACTTTAGAACCTCCAGATTCTCGCCTACTGATGGATCAGTCCACATTTTTTGATTCATCGCGGGAGCTATTAATACCGGGGCATCTGACGCTAAACATATCGCGTTTCCCAAATCATTAGCATGGCCTGTTCTAAGTTTAGCAATATAGTCAGCGGTCGCTGGCGCCACTACAATAGCATCGGCCCATCTGGCCAGCTCAATGTGCCCCATCGCGGCTTCTGCCTTAGCATCGAACATGTCTGATCGAACTTCAAAGCCTGAAACAGCTTGTAATGTGAGTGCTGTTACAAACTGCTCCGCAGAGGTCGTCATAACAACTCTCACGCTACCACCAGCCTCTATTATCCTGCGAACGAGCTCGGGAGTTTTATAGGCAGCAATACTGCCCGTAACAATCAAAAGACAGTTTTTCTGTTCTAATCTCTTCATTTGCAGCCCAAATAATTTCAAATATGGTACATATGATGGCACCGAATATAATAAAAACAACGGGTTTTGCGCTTTTCCAAGCTGCTCCCCATTCTTATTTCTATGTTATTTATATTTTTGTCAGTCAGTTTAATCAGTTATTAAGCGCGGCAGTTGGCACAGAAGAAGAAAACCGTTAGAATTGCCAGCCAATTTCAGGGCACTAGAGGAATTTTATCATGGCTCGCGTATGCCAAGTAACTGGAAAACGTCCGGTAGCGGGTAATAACGTGTCTCACGCGAAAAACAGAACGCGTAGACGCTTTTTACCAAATTTACATTTTCATCGCTTTTGGGTTGAAAGCGAAAACCGATGGATCCGGCTCAGAATCAGCGCAAATGGGCTGAGAGTGATTGACAAAAACGGAATCGATAGTGTTCTGAAAGATCTCAGGATGCGTGGCGAAAAAATTTAGAGAGCAACGGAAATGCAAGAAAAAATAAAATTAGTATCTTCTGCGGGAACAGGTCATTACTACACGACCACAAAGAACAAGAGAACGCATCCCGAAAAGCTAGAGCGTAAAAAGTTTGATCCCACCATACGTCAACACGTGAGCTATAAAGAAGCAAAAATAAAATAATTTTTGCTTCTAGACTGGTAAGACCCGCAACTAAGCTAAGGTATATCCTTTTAGTCGCGCAGCAAATTCTTCAAGTGCCTCAATGCCGCTTTCTTCGGCATTAGCACACCAGTCTTTCAATAAGAGCAGTACAGACTCAGCACTGGCGCTCCTCTCCTTGTACAAAGCCTCTAAAGATTTATGAAGGTCAAATACAACTTTTAACCTGTTACTAATGTCTAGCGAGGCCTCTAACCTAGAGTACTCATAGCCGTTTAAGTTCCCTGCTGCTCGAGAAAGTAAGCCTTTCATTCCCTTCAATTGAGTTCTGAGTTCCCCTCTAGCAAGCTTTAACTCTTCTTTATAAACCCGTTTCACTACCAAACGTCTAAAGTCAGCCATGATATGCAGGCGATTGGCCGTAACTACTTTCGTTGTATCGATGTCAATCTGGTCTTTATTAGGATTAAATCTAGGCTGTTCTGGATAAATACTATTTACTTTAGCTAAGCCGAAGACAGACATTGCTTTAATATACAGCCATCCCAGATCAAACTCCCACGGGCGAATTGAGAACTTAGCAGACATTGCAAACGCGTGGTGGTTATTGTGCAGCTCCTCTCCCCCAATCAAGATTCCCCACGGAATAATGTTCGTAGACGCATCGGCCGTATGGAAATTGCGATAGCCTTTCCAGTGTCCTACACCATTAATGATGCCAGCAGCAAACACAGGAAGCCACATTAGCTGAATCGCCCAAATAGTAATTCCAAGGAGTCCAAACAAAGTAAAATTTAACATCAGCAAAAAAGCCATACCAACCCACGAATATGGGGTATAAACTTGTCGCTCGATCCAATCCTCTGGCGTTCCAAACCCATACTGAGCGACCAAATCAAGATCGTGTGCACCCTCTCTGTAGAGCTCCGTCCCCGTAAAAACAACCTTTTTTATTCCATGCACAACCGGACTATGCGGATCTTCATCCGTCTCAACCGAAACATGATGTTTTCTATGCACAGCAGCCCATTCTCGCGTATTCATACCACTAGTAAGCCAGAGCCAAAATCTGAAAAAATGAGAGGCTATGGGATGTAAGCCTACCGCCCGATGAGCCTGATTACGATGCAGATAGACAGTCACTGATACGATGGTCAAATGGGTATACACAAAGGTAACTAACACGTAGCCCCACCAAGGGAGCTCTAATAAACCGTATAAAATTATATAATCCTCAAAATACTATAAAGGCAGTCAACGCGTTATTTAGTTCGAACAATATTCTAATAGCAAATTCGCATTGCTGTCTAATCCAACAGACCATTTCTCGGCAACGTAAACTGTTGCCCCCTCATCTAGAACAACCAACGGGCCTGGCCGGCGGTCAATAAGTGAAAGATTATGCCAGGCTAACACAGTAATTGGGGTGTCGGTGTAAGATATCAAGTCCTGAGGCTCTAGACCTATTTTGAAATTAGGAATAGCACTTTGCAAGTCTACTGAGACTCGAAGATTTACCAATTCTATCGCCCTATCAAGCTTATGACCAAAACGTTTTTCATGTAGTTCCTCAAATGCCCTATATGTTGCTTTAGCAGGACTCCATGGCAAATTTAAAGTGGACGACTGACCAGAGTACCTGAGATCCGCACTAACTGTGCTGCACAATTCTGGTTTACTGTGGCCGTCCTTTAGTAGCTGCTCTTCTCCCAAGAGGTACATTTCCGTTACCGTTCTACTCAGTTCTTTTTCGTTGCATTCATCTTCCAAAATACCGATAGCCCTGCTGTATCGGCGGCCTGGAGTTGCGACAGCCATACCAATGGCCGACAGTACGCCAGAGCATTTTGGTACGAGAATCTTTTTCATTCCTATAGCTTCAGCTAAGGCACAGCAGTGGAGACCGCCTGATCCGCCAAAAGCCAGCATAACGAACTCTCGAGGGTCAATTCCTCGCTCCAGAGAAACTTGTTTTAATGCTTGTAGCATATTTTCGTTGACTACATCTATAACCCCAAGTGCGACCTTTTCCAAATCAGGCTCTCCAAGGTCGAAAGATAAACGTGAGAAAGCCGCTTTAGTTGCCTCTATATTTAGCTCAATATGCCCACCAAGCTTTATCCCTGCTGGCAGACGCCCCAACAAAACATTAGCGTCTGTTACGGTAATCTGAGTGCCACCACGAAAATAACAGGCTGGACCGGGCCGAGCGCCGGCTGACTGAGGCCCCACATGTAGTAACCCTCCTTCATCAACCCATGCCAAGGATCCCCCTCCTGCACCTATAGTTTCCAGGTCGACCATTGGCACTCCCACAGGGTAGGGCCCGATTACTCCTTCAGATGTAAGAGTGATTTCTCCATCTACTGCCGACACATCAGTCGATGTTCCTCCCATATCAAATGTTATAACTCGTGGATATCCTGAGACATTAGCTACGTTAGCAGCCCCTATGAGTCCGGCTGCCGGGCCCGACAACAATAAGTTCACAGGATAAGTGGTTGCAAATTCTGTTGAACACGTAACCCCAGAACTTTGCATTATCGATAACGGCGCCTTTTTAAGAAACGCCTCCAGCCGATTCAGATACGCTTTCATTACCGGCCCTGTAGACGCGTTGACCCAAGTAGCGAGACCCCGCTCGTACTCTTTATATTCAGGCAGAACCTCATGGGAACAACTAACGAAAATTTCTGGAGCGATGCTCGCCGAAATTATTTGCTCAAATCTAGGGTCAATAAAAGAAAATAGTAAATTAATAGCAACAGCATCTGGCTTTATTGCAGCTATAGCATCACCGATTGCTTTTACGTCACATGCAGTTAACGGGTCAAGCACCTCACCTGAAGCAGTTATCCGACCTCCGGTCTCTAGAACCAAAGCACGATCCACTAATGGCTTAAAGTATTTTGGAGTTAAATTATAAAGCTCATCCCGAGCCTGCCTACCAATGGTCATTAAATCACCAAACCCGCGATTAGTAATGAACAATGTTTTTGCAACTCTCCCTTCCAGAACAGCGTTAGTCGCCACCGTTGATCCATGAACAACTTGAAAAGCGCTGTCATCAAGGCCCAATGCGCGAAGTCCACTAATAATTGCTTTCTCGGGTTTTTCTGGCGTTGAGGGCTCCTTGTGCAAAAACAACTTACCTTCGTCTATTAAAGCGAAATCGGTGAATGTTCCCCCGGTATCTACGCCTACTATCCTCATTTAAAAGTACGCCCCCAAAATAAGCCTCTAGGCAAAAACTAAACTAGAGATCACTAATAATTTTAAACGGGATATAATGTTAGGGCTATAGGCCAGACTAACATAACAAAAGATTAATCCGATGCCTGAACTACCTGAAGTAGAAACCACAAAAACTGGCATATCGCGGTTGTTAAAAGGGCGCCGGGTAACCACGGTAAAAGTCCATAACAGAAAGCTACGGCTCCCTATTCCTAGTGATATCATCACTACTTTAGAAGGCCAAACCTTATTGGGAATCACCCGCCGAGCGAAATACCTGCTGTTTAAATTTGATGATGGGTTCCTTATTGTCCACTTAGGTATGTCAGGTAGCCTTAGAGTGGTCTCTTCGCTTACTCCCAAACAGAAGCACGACCATATCGAAATTGAGTTTGGTCACACTCATTGCCTTCGTTTTCGAGACCCTAGACGGTTCGGGTTAGTCGTCTGGACCAGCACTAACCCAGCAACACATAAACTGTTATCGCGGTGTGGGCCAGAGCCGCTTTCTAATGACTTTAACGGAAAATACCTCCATAGTTTGTCAAGAAGCAGACGTGTTAGCGTAAAAAGTCTTATCATGAATGGTCAGATTGTGGTCGGTGTAGGCAATATATATGCCAGCGAAGCTTTGTTTAGAGCGGGAATAAACCCGAACCGTCAAGCAGGGAAAATCGGCTTAAGTAGATACTTAAAGCTAGGTGTTGATATTAAGACTGTTTTAGCTGAAGCAATAGCCGCCGGCGGGACAACTCTGAAAGATTATGTACACGATGATGGAAAGCCAGGGTATTTTCGCCAAAAACTACAAGTTTACGGGAGGAAAGGGGAGCCTTGCAGTGTTTGTGGCGCGCCAATCAAACACAAGGTAATTGCTCAAAGATCGAGCTTTTATTGCACGACGTGTCAGTCCTAAAGTTAGGATTTACTTGTCGACAGTTGCCTGCCCCTCTCCCCTCGGATCGCTTGCTGCTGCGATTTTTCCGCTATTTTTTTCCCATGTCACCACTTGCATATTCCCATAATTACGGCTGCTTTCTTTCAATTGATGCCCTTTTCCCCGCAGATTAGAGACTTCACTCCTCGTAAACCCACCTTTCTCATAATTGATTTGATCGGGCAAATATTGATGGTGGTAACGTTTCACGGCAACCATGCTTTCCGCATCGCCACCTCGCAAAAATTCAAGAGCACTCAATAGCACCATTGATATTATTCTGCTGCCACCTGGGGTACCTAGGATAGCAACCCTATCGTTACTTTCTATAAACGTTGGGGTCATACTGGAAAGAGGGCGTTTGCGAGGGGCAATTGAGTTCGCGCCAGCCCCAACAAGCCCATATGTGTTTGGCGTCAGACGCCGGGCAGAAAAATCATCCATTTCATTATTTAAAACCACGCCTGTTCCTTTCGGTACTACCCCCGATCCAAAAGGCGTGTTAATGCTCAAAGTTGCCGCAACTAAATTCCCTTCAGCGTCAATAATTGAGAAATGGGTCGTATCGCGGCCTTCAACTTTAGACTCCAATGGCGCCAATTCTGAGCTCGCCGAAGCTTTCGTAGTAGAAATATTCTCCGCAATGCTGTCGGCGTAACTCTTCGACAATAGCCTTTCCAAAGGGATATCAATAAAGTCTGGATCTCCTAGAAAATCTGCCCGATCGCGATAACCTCTGCGCATAGCTTCAACAACGAGATGAACCCTATCAATATCAGTTTCCACCGACAAGTCATATCTCTCGAGAATATTTAAGGCTTCAATTAAAACTATCCCTCCTGAAGACGGTGGGGGAGCTGACACGATTTTCGAGCCGCGATAGGTCGTTGTCACCGGAGAACGCAACTTAACCGTATAGTCGGCCAAGTCATCAAGCGACCAAATACCACCTGTAGCAAGCACTCCCGAGACTAGTCGTTTTGCAATTTCACCCTTATAGAAGGCATGTCCGTTAGTTTGAGCTATCAACTCTAGCGTTCTCGCAAGTTCCTGTTGGACAATACGAAAGCCTGATTTTGGCGCGAACCCATTATCTAGAAACAACTCAGCCGATCCAGGAAAATTATTCAGATCCTCAGTCCGATAACTTGCCATCGCATTGTACCGCTTGCCCGTCAGAAAGCCTTCTTTCGCTAACCGAATAGCTTCAGCCATGTTGGTCGTGAGCTCCAACCTCCCAAAATTTTCACTCAGATAGACGAGACCCGCGGGCATACCCGGGATGCCTGCGGCTAAGCCACCAGTTAAGGACTTACTGCGTAAAAATTCTCCTTCATCATCTAAGTACATATCCGCAGAGGAAGCTTTAGGGGCTGTTTCACGAGCGTCAATAAAAATATTTGAGTCATCTTCCGCCACATGTAAAAGAAAAAATCCGCCGCCTCCGATACCAGAACTGTATGGCTCTACAACAGCTAAAGTTGCCGCCACAGCTATAGCAGCATCAAATGCATTGCCGCCGGCTTTTAATATTTTAATTCCGGCTCTAGTTGCCTGAGGGTGGGCGGAAGAAACTGCAAAGCCATCTGGGGGTGATGTCTCTGAACCAGCAGCCATAGCCGCGGACAACAGAAGACAGCAACAAAGTGCTCGTAAAATAAACATTAACTATTTACACCTCACTATTTTCACCCGAAAGGCGTTTAAATTTTTGTTTTAATTCTTGCTCGGACTCGTTGTATTTTGGATCTTTAGGAATGCAGTCCACAGGGCACACCACAACACACTGTGGTTCATCAAAATGTCCCACGCACTCAGTACATTTGTTGGGGTTTATTAAATAATGTAGACCCCCATCAAAGATGGCATCATTAGGGCATGCCGGCTCACACACATCGCAATTAATACATTCAGCCGTAATTTTTAATGCCATTAAGCAGTATAACCTCTATCTAAGTTCTACTAACTTTGTGCAGCTAATTTTTTTATCAGCACTTCTTTGACTCCCGGAGGGACAAATTCTCCGATGTCTCCACCATACTTGGCAATCTCGCGCACTAATGAAGAAGAAATATAGGTAAATTTCTCCGAAGTCGGTAAAAAGACAGTGTCTGCCTCTGGCATTAACTTTCGATTCATTCCCGCAAGCTGAAACTCATATTCGAAGTCACTGACCGCCCTCAGTCCTCGCAATATAATCGACGCCCCATTTTTCTTTGCGAAATCGACCATAAGTCCTTCAAACTTCATAATTCGTACGTTTGGAAATCGGCTTAACACGTTAGTGGCTAGTTCGACACGCTCATCTGCAGAGAAAACTGTATTCTTGGACGTGCTGCCAGCAACAGCAAGAATTAACTCACCGAACATAGGCGCTGCTCGAGAAACGATATCCACGTGACCTAAAGTTATCGGATCAAACGTTCCCGGATAAATTGCAGTAATACTCAATCAAGGACTCCTCGCGTTAAGGGTGAAAGCCAATTTATAACATTTTCAGCCTTCAATTGTCTCAGGCTTTTTTTTCAAGAGCATATAGACGACCTCTTTCGTCTGGCTAGACTTAAGAATTATCCAATTCTTAGGCTCTATCGACGACAACTTGGGACACTCGACGTACACCAAGGCTTTATCCGACAACCCTTGCACTGACAGAATATCCAAACAAGAATTAACTAAGGTTGAGTCAAACGGTGGGTCGAGAAAAACAATATCAAATTGCAGCTTGGACATACTTAGCCATTCCAACCCGTCAGCCTGGACTGCCTCAATCTTGTTAGTTCCCAGTCTTTCCAGAGCCTCATCTATTTCATGCACCAAAAGCTCGTTACATTCCACAAGCGTTGCACTTAGAGCGCCTCGAGAGACCGCTTCTATGCCCAAAGCACCACTGCCGGCAAACAAATCTAGGCAGTTGGCACCACTAAGGTGGGTCGAAAGCCAGTTAAATAGCGTCTCTTTTACTCTGTCCGCAGTGGGCCGAAATCCTTTCGTATCTGCTACTTCTAGCCTGGTCCCGCGCCACTTCCCTCCAATAACCCGAACCTTGCCAAACTTGTTCTTCATTAATCAGCTACAGGTGTGTCGGGACCTACGATCACGGTCAAAAGGCTATCTTTTTTCAAATACTGTCTCAAAGCTGCCCCAACCTCCTCCGAAGTGACGGCCGCAATACTCTTCTGGAAAGTCTCTAAATAGTCGGTCGGTAGCCCATAGAACGCTATCATAGAGATATAATTTACGATCTCAGCATTAGTATCGAGCTTCAATGGAAACCCGTTTATTAGATTCAGCTTTGCCGCTGTAATATCCTCCTCAGACAAGCCATTCTTAGCTACCGATTCCAAAGTGTCTCGCATCACTTGCAAAGCCTGTTCCTCCTGAGAGCGATCTGTTTGCATTCCCGCGACAAAAGCGCCGGATATGGCCATAGGAGCTAAATAACTGTATGCGGAATAGGCCAAGCCTCGCTCCTCTCGAACTCGCCTAAACAAAAGAGAAACTAGGCCATTTCCACCTAACGCATGGTTACCAACAACAAGCGGAAAGTAATCAGGATGAGCCCTCTCCACCCCTAACCCACCCATTCGGACGTGGCTCTGGATAGAAGAGAACTGAACGCGTTCAAGAACTGCTTTATTCTGTTTCTTCACAAGCGGAAGCTTTTTAGCCTTAGCGCCTAAAGGAATAATGTTGCCCAGTCCGTTAGCAAGCTCTGCGGCTTTCTCACGGCTTACATTGCCAACAATTACTATTACCATATTTCGGCGAACGTAATAGGTCTCATAGTAACTAACTGCATCGTCTCTAGTTATATTTCGTATGGTGGCCTCGTCGCCGAGAGGCCTGCTAGAATAAGGATGTCCGTCATATAATAGCGATGCGAACCGATCTGATGCTCTGCTACCGGGAGACTGCGCGCGATACTGAAGTTCGACCGCAACACGAGCCTTAGTCCGCTCAATAGATTTACTATCGAATCTGGGTCGACTAATAACATCTCTCAGTAAATTAAAAGCAGGTTGCAATTTATCGACGTCGACTAAGCTGCGCATGCTTATACTCGCTGTGTCCTTAGATGAGCCCACTGAAATATATGCCCCAGTCAAACCCAATGTCCGGTTAAATGCTTCCACATCTAGATCCTCTGTACCCTCAAGCAACATCTGGTTGACAAGATTAGATATCCCTTTCGAACTTCCATCCCGAGCACTCCCAGCATCGAAAGTAACCTCTATATCGATCATTTCGATTTCCGGAAGATTAGAAAAATAAACAGGCACGCCATGTTCCGACTGCCATGAATGAATTTCTGGAGTAGCCCAAGCCGGGCCTGAAATGAAAAAGGTGAGCACCAATAGCCATAAGCCAATCATAAGTCTTGCTCCGGCACCAAATAGGTTATGGTTAAAGCCTCTTTTCGGAGATGTTTCTGAGCAGCAGCCACTATACCAGCACTACTTACAGCATTTATCTCTTGCAAATATGTATCTTTAAGACGCCAATCTAAACCTACCGAATCAAAAGAACCTATCATGGTCGCCTGAGAGGCCATAGAGTCTTGCGAGTAGACTCTTGACGCAGCTACCTGCGTTTTAACTCGCTGCAGCTCTTCATCGGTCGGCGGATTTACTGATAAAAGATTGATTTCTTCTATAAGGTATTTCTCAAGAGTCTCTAAATCTACCCCGTCTCGCGGAATCGCGGTTACAGTTAACACAGTTTCTAACCTCGCTGTAGGGGAATAGCTAACAAAAACATGAGAAGCAACCTCCTTTTCTCTCACCAATCGTGCCTGCAATCGCGAACTTAGATCCCCGTCTAATATTTCACACAAGACATCTAGCGCATAAACCTCTGCCAAGGATCCTCCTGATTCTAAAGCGTATGGTAATGAGGGAGCTTTATAACTCAAGATCACGAATGGCACGCGTGCCTTGTCGCTTAAGACCGATACTCGTTTTAGTCCTTTTTGAGCCACTTCTGGTCTTTTCTTTTGCGCCGGCAATGCCACTCGAGAAAGCTTCCCAAAGTGCTTCTTAGCAAGATTGTAAACTTCTGTCGCCACTACATCACCCACCACAACCAGTGTGGCATTATTAGGAGAATACCATTTCACGTACCAGTCCGTTAAATCATCGACTGACATCCCCTTAATATCGGCTTCCCAACCAATAATAGGATAACGATAAGGGCTTGTCTGGAAGGTAGTTGCACGAGCTATCTCAGAGGCTAAGGCTTGGGGGTTGTCATCCGTTCTGAGTCGTCGTTCCTCTAAAACCACGTTGATCTCCTTGGAAAACTCCTCACTGTTTAAAGTAAGGTTTTTCATTCGATCAGACTCAAGTTCGAAGCTCTTTTCAATATTTGTTGCAGCCCACTGTTGATAATAAGCAGTATAGTCAAAGCTCGTAAATGCATTTTCGAGGCCGCCTCTAGAAGACACTATTTTTGAAAACGTTCCATCGGGATATGTTGGCGTTCCTTTGAACATCATATGTTCTAACGCATGCGAAACCCCTGTGATTCCATCATATTCGTAAGACGATCCGACACGATACCAAGTTTGAACAACAGCCACCGGTGAACGATGATCCTCTTGTACGATTAGCTTCAATCCATTTTCAAATTTGAATTCTTGACTTTTTTGTGCCGCGCTCACAACGTTAGCGAAAAGTAACCAGACACCTACCAAACAAAAAACTTTTAATCCCATAATCTAAGCTCCTTCTGAAAACAGTAATCTAAAAATTCTGCTACAAATGCTATGCTATTGTAGTCGACTCAAACCCATAAAATGAGTCTTATTAATTAAATATGTTTCACATATAACTAAAATTTCACATTAGAAGTAGCCACATGTTCAAATTTCTTACCAAACGTCTGAGCGATGCCTTTAAATTAAACAAAAAATTAGATGTGGCCGTACTGGAAGAAGCAGAAAACCTGTTATTAGCCAGTGATGTCGGTTTTTCTGCCACCGAAAAGATTATCCGAAGAATCAAACATACTAAGTCTAAGGATCAAGCGATCCAAGCGATGCGAACAGAGATGATCAGGATTCTGGCGCCAGCTGAGGGTAGTTTGAATCCTCGAGTAGAAGAGGAAAAGACTAAGGTTATCTTACTGGTTGGTGTCAATGGAGCGGGCAAAACTACTACTATCTCTAAAATCGCATTGCAAATGAAGAATAAAGGCCTAGTCACGATGTTAGCAGCTGGTGACACTTTCCGGGCTGCTGCATCTGAACAACTAGAGTCCTGGGGGAAATCCATTGGAGTACAAGTAATTGCCGCCAAGGACGGCGGTGACCCTTCTTCTCTAGCTTATGAGGCACACAACAGAGCATTGAGAGAGAAAACAGACGTATTGTTGGTTGATACGGCGGGCAGACTGCATACACAGTCAGACCTCATGGCAGAGCTTGCAAAAATAAAGCGTGTACTAGCCAAGCAGGATGTATCAGCGCCCCATGAAACATTACTCGTTCTTGATGGCACAACCGGTCAAAATGCAATCAGTCAAGCTGAGGTTTTTACAGATCAAATCGGGATAACTGGAATAGTCATTACGAAACTAGATGGCACCGCAAAGGGGGGTATTGTTTTTGATTTAGTGGAACGATTCAAGTTACCTATAAAATATATTGGAGTTGGAGAAAGCGCTGAAAGTCTTTTGGAATTCACAGCCGAAAGATACGTTAACACCTTACTAGACGGATTTTAAGAGAAAGGATCACACCAAAAATAAAATTCTTGGCACTCATCTTCCTTGAGTGCTAAAATACTTCAATGCTTATTGGAGGATCTAATGATGTACAGCAACTTAAGTCCTAACTTAGTTTCCAGTGCAGGCTCACTAGAAACCTATATATCATCTGTAAACAAAATCCCAATGCTAACTTTAGCGGAAGAACAAACGTTAGCATTTCAACTAATGGATGATGGAAATGTTGAGGCTGCTCGAAAGTTAGTACTCGCTCACTTAAAATTCGTCGTTAAAATTACACGCCAATATAACGGCTACGGGTTAGCTCAAAACGACCTCATCCAAGAAGGCAATATCGGCCTCATGCAGGCAGTGAAAAAATTTGATCCCCGTGTAGGGACACGCCTGGCCGTCTTTGCAGCTCATTGGATAAAGGCAAGTATTAGTGAGTTCATACTAAAAAATTGGCGAATAGTAAAAATGGCCACGACAAAAGCTCAAAGGAAACTTTTTTTTAACCTGAGAAGCCTGAAAAAAAGCCTAAGCTGGTTGTCTACGGCCGAAAAAGCCGAAATCGCCTCCGACTTAGATGTAGAGGAGAGTGATGTTGCAGGCATGGAACTGCGACTCAGCGCGAGTGACCTTCCGTTCGGCAGCACGACCGAAACAGATGAAGACTTTTCTCCTGAAAGCTTCATAGAAGACATGCGGTTCGAACCCAGCACAGGAATAGAAAAAAACGAAAGAGCTCATCTTGGAAAACAAAGCCTAGGTAAGGCATTAATGTGCCTAGACGAAAGAAGTCGTGACATAGTCGTTAGCCGCTGGTTAAGAGACCCTAAAAATACACTGCGTGAGCTGGCAATTCGGTACAGTGTGTCTGCTGAAAGAGTCCGTCAGCTAGAAAAGAATGCCTTTATGGCCATAAAAAAATCGTTACCCAAGCCAGAAGACTTAATCTTATAGAAAGCTAAGTACTATTCAGAATCAAGAAGCTTAAGTCACTCCAATAGTGGTCGGCAAAGAAAAAGCAAAACAAAAGAGTGAGATATACAATTGAGTAGCGAAATACTGTCATTGCAAGCTCATCTGAGTGATCAAATTGCATCCTGACTACATAGAATAACAACACTATATTCAACACAATGGCTCCTGCGAGGTATATAAGTCCGCTCATGTAGGTCAAGTAGGGAAGAATTGTGACAATAACTAAAATAATAGAGTAAAAAAGGATCTGCTGACGCGTATAAGTGACCCCATGTGTGATAGGGAGCATAGGGATCAAAGCTTTTGCATAGTCCGCTCTGCGATAAATCGCCAGAGCCCAGAAGTGAGGCGGCGTCCATACGAAAATTATTAAAAAGAGCAAAAGCGCATGAGGGTCGACTGTGCCTGTCACAGCAGTCCAGCCAAGCACAGGAGGTGCAGCTCCAGCGGCTCCGCCTATAACGATATTTTGCGGCGTCGCATGCTTCAGATACATCGTATAGATCACCGCATAACCTATTAGAGACGCAAACGTTAGGGCGGCTGTAAGAATATTTACAAATACAATTAATATATACATCGCCACCACGCCCATTGTGATAGCAAAAAATAGTGCATGTCGCCGAGTTAAACCGCCTTGGGGTAGAGGGCGGTTTCGCGTTCGCTCCATCAGGGCATCAGCACGACTATCTATCACATGGTTCAAGGCCGCAGCAGAGGTTGCCGCCAACCCAATACCCACCGTCGCGGCAATTAACAAGAAGATATCAACTCCTTCTGGAGTAGAAAGAAACATGCCAATAACGGCAGTAAAAACAATCAGCCCAACTACCCGTGGCTTGCACAGAGCCGCATAATCACTCCAGTGGGCAAAAGTAAATGATGTAGGGTTTTCAAAGGCCATGAGCATCTCGACGAGAAGTAAAATAAATAAGCGACACTATCGTAAGTAATAACAATCCAGCACCACCATTATGCCCTACTGCAACAAATATCGGCAATCCACCTAGTACATTGGCAATGCCTAGCGACAATTGTAAAAGCAGAGCCAAACCTATCATCAGGCCAATTTTTCGAACTTGAGATAGTTCACACTTTAGGGTCCTCCAAATCAAGAAACCTAAAAATAATGTCACTACAACTGCTCCAATACGATGGATAACGTGTATCGCGACCCGAGCAGGGGTGTCAAGAACACCAAATTCATAATTTACACCGAGCCCTCTCCACAAAACAAATGCGCTGTCTAGCTGCTCAAGGGGCAGCCAAAGTCCATGGCACCTGGGCAATTCAGTACAAGCTAAAGCCGCATAGTTTGTGCTAGTCCAGCCTCCTAGAAATACCTGACTAACCACTACGGCTAAACCAAGCCAAGCCAAAATATTTAATTTTTTATCTTGGGGTACAACAGCCACTGCGTAACGACACGATAGGAAATACCAATATAAAATGGACAAAGTTGCCAATCCTCCTAAAAGATGAGCGGTAACTACCAGCGGCTTCAAAAGCAGCGTCACTGTCCACATTCCCAGGACCCCTTGAAAAACAACAAGAGGCAGCAAAATATAGGGGGCTTTACTACTGTGCCGTTTTTTTCGACGTACGGTCCAAGTTAGTAAAGCTAAAACAAGAATGCCAAAACCAAGAGCGCTCGCCAAATACCGATGTATCATTTCCCGCGACGCTTTTCCGATCTCCACTGCGTCAAAAACTAAGGAGCTATCTTCTATAACGATAGGTTTATCAGGGCTTGGCGCTGTTAATTGGCCGTAACAGCCTGGCCAATCCGGGCAGCCGAGGCCAGCATCTGTAAGCCGAACATAAGCACCATATAAAATAACAACCACAGCCAATAACAATAGCACTAAGCCTAAGTTTTTACATAAGCTACTCATTCATCAATCCAGCTTAGACGCACGTAATAAGCGTTTAATATCTTTCTTTATATCAGCAGGATCAGCGTTTTCTGGAAAATAACTAACTACTTGTCCACGCCAGTCTAGAAAAAATATTCCAGATGTAACTGTCGCAATCTCTGTACGAGCGGCAAGCTCAGTTGACAGGCCTGTCAAAGCGTCACTATCGTTTAAATAGCCCAATTGTTCTGAATTTCCAGAGGCAAAAAGCCCATTTATCTGGACTCTCGTCCCGGAATGTCCGAGAAGAACACGAATTGTGTTCAATAAATTGAGCATTTCCAAGCAATTATCCTCACAGCGCGAATCAGTAAAATAAACGATAGCCCATTCTCCTGGACCCATCTCTAAGTTGCGTAATGGTCCATATCGCTCTGAAAGTCGAATATCAATAGGCGGTGACACCAGGGCTCCCCTGTTAAGTAATCCTATATCAGAAAGTAAGCTTGGGGTCCGAACCATCCACCACGCCATCAATATCGGGGCGACAAAAGCTGTAACCACTAAAAAACCAATTAAACGAGATGAAAAGGCACCAGATTTTGAAAACAACGCTTATCTCCTTCGATAATTAATCAGACCAATGATTGCTAACACAATCGCCATACAGAACCATTGCACTGCATATGCTTGGTGCTTATCTGCACCCGAACCGGGTGTTTTACGTTCGATTTTTAACGCGCCGGGGCCTCCGGCATCAATATAAATAATTAAAGGCTTGAGAGAAACACCTTCCAGAACAGCTCCGATCTCAGACCAATTAATATGTTGCACGCGAAAGTTCTCAGCGGACAACCGTTCAATATTAGACACGCTCTCATCAAAAGTAATACCACTAGCAGGGATAGGACCGAAATAACCTGAAAGCTTTACGTCACCCCGAGGCAAAGGTAATTTAGGCAATATGGAGCGATCGCCGTCATTGGAAGACCAACCTCGATTAATTAAAACTGTGCCGTATTCTTTTATGTCGAAAAGGCTAAATACCTCATATCCGGCCTGAGTGTTCAACACACGATTATCTAAAAGAATATTAATGCCCAGATATGCACCAGTTAATATTACCGGTCTCCAAGTTACATCAGAGGCACTCACTAGCTCACTCATTTCAACCCGGGCGCTTTTAAGCCGCTCTGTGAAAAGCATGTACCTCTCAGTTTTCAACTCAGCCCTTTTTAGCTGCCAAACCCCGAGGCCGCACAGAGCAGAGAATCCGAGCAAAAAGAGCAAGATCAATATTGTCTGTCTCAAGATCAAAATTGGATTTCCTAAGTGGATTAGCCAATAATGAGGCAATTAAATTGGAATCCCTCATATGGCTGACACGTTTCTCATAAAATGCATCATCGTTGGTGCATTTCTTCTCATATTAGTCGCCCTAGGGGCAGCAGGTCTGAACCTTTTTCGAGGGAAAAACCCTAAAGGGACCAGCACCGTGAAAGCGCTCACTGTGCGTGTAGCCTTATCATTTGGACTGATAATTATGCTTCTGATTCTAAACCACTTGGGATTAATCGCACCAAATGGTTAGAACGCCTATATCCAATATACGAATATAAACAGTCCAATCCAGACTACATCAACAAAATGCCAGTACCAAGCACATGCTTCAAAACCAAAATGTCGCTCATGGGTAAAGTGCCCTTTGATGCACCTTCCTAGAATCGTCGCCAACATTATCGTGCCCATAGTGACGTGGAAACCATGAAAACCCGTCAACAGAAAAAATGTAGCCCCATAAATCCCTGAATTCAGCGTTAAACCAAGCGCATGGTAGGCATGTCCATACTCTGCGGCTTGCATTACAACAAAGATAATTCCGAGCGCGACCGTGACAGACAAGCCCGCAATCAAATGCTTTCTACTGCCAACCTTTAGGCCCCAATGCGCCCATGTACAAGTCGCGCCACTGGTCAGCAATATCATCGTGTTATAAAACGGAACACCCCACGCGCCTATCGTTTCTTTAAATGTGGCAAAAGCATAGGCCTCCGGCAATTGAAACAAAGGCCATGCAGTGGCAAATTCTGGCCAAAGAAACTGATTGGTTGCGGCACCAGACCCTTCCCCCCCCAACCATGGGACTGAATACATCCTGGCGTAGTAAAGTGCCCCGAAAAATGCCGCAAAAAACATCACTTCAGAAAAAATAAACCATGCCATACCCATTCTAAAGCTAATATCCACTTGCCCATTGAAAGTCCCCGCTTCACTCTCTCCGATAACTGTCCCAAACCAGCCAAATAACATGTAAACAAATAAGGCAAATCCTATCGCCAAAATATAAACACCGGCTTCTCCACCGTTTAAAAAATTTGCCCCTCCTACAAACATAGTAAATATCGCGACTGTTGCGGTAATAGGCCAATGACTAGAATGGGGGACGTAATAATCTGCGTTTGTATTCGACATAATTCCAGTATCTCTCATTGTCAGTTGATATAAGTATGTTCGGGTGGATGTAAGCCGGCCGTATCTAGGGCCTCAAAAAAAGTGTAGCCTAATGTTAGCAAGGACACGCCTCTGGGTATATCAGGGTCCACAACAAACCTTACAGGCATTTTCCTTGATTCCCCTGCCTTTAAGGACTGCTTCGTAAAACAAAAGCACTCTGTCTTGCTAAAGTACTTTGCTGCCATATTGGGCGCCACACTAGGCACAGCATTGCCAGTGACTGCATACTGCGCATTGTTTACTACCATAAAGTCTACTTGCGTCTCTGCACCAGGGACTACACTGATTTTTGCTACCAGTGGATAAAATTCCCACGGCAAATCAGCGCCAACACTGGCAACAAACTCAACCTCTACTAGCCGCGACTCATCAGGAGACATTTGCGAAACTTCCTGGGAGCTGAGCCTGCCTGTTTTTCCATTTAACCCTGTTACTTCGCAAAAAACATCATAGAGAGGAATTAAAGCATATCCAAAGAAGAACATCGTAGTCGTTGCTACGACCAGCTTTATCGCGGTTTTTCGATTCGCTCTTTTTAGTTCTGCATTGCTCATGGCTGTTTAGAGATAAGACATTATCCCCCACGCATAGACGATGATGACCACAAGCGATAGAAAAAGAGCCGTTTTAAGAACTCGTTTCCGTTGAAAACTTAAATCATTATGTTTTTGGTTCACAATCTCTATCGATTCCCACCAGTTATAGAACTGGGATCTGGAGCCTCAGTAAAACTGTGGAACGGTGGTGGAGAGGGCAATGTCCATTCCAGGCCCTGAGCTCCTTCCCAAACTTCATCCGTCGCTTTCTCTCCGCCGCGAACACATTTAACGACCACGACTACAAACAGAATTTGCGAGGCCCCGTAAACAAAACCGCCAATACTAGAAACCATATTAAAATCAGAGAACTGCACTGCGTAGTCCGGAATTCGCCGCGGCATTCCTGCTAAACCCAGGAAATGCTGCGGGAAAAACAACACATTTACAGAAATAGTAGATAACCAAAAGTGCCATTTCCCTAGTGTTTCATTATACATGTGGCCGGTCCACTTAGGGAGCCAAAAATATGCTCCTGCCATCAGAGCAAAGACAGCGCCAGTAACTAAGACATAATGAAAATGAGCCACGACGAAGTAGGTATCATGATATTGAAAGTCTACTGGTGTAACGCCTAGCATGAGTCCCGAAAAGCCACCTATAGTGAATAAAACCACGAAGGCTAAGGCAAAGAGCATGGGGGTCTCAAACGTCATTGAGCCACGCCACATAGTGGCTATCCAATTAAAAATTTTGACGCCAGTTGGGACCGCTATCAGCACCGTTGTGTACATAAAGAAAAGCTCTCCTGCCAAGGGCATCCCTACCGTAAACATATGATGCGCCCAAACGATGAAAGATAGGAAAGCAATCGCACCGGTTGCATAAACCATAGAGCTGTACCCAAAGAGCGGCTTTCTTGCAAAGGTGGGAATAATCGCAGAAACAATACCGAAGGCCGGCAAGATTAGAATATACACTTCCGGGTGCCCAAAAAACCAAAAAATATGCTGAAACATCACAGGGTCTCCACCACCTGCCGCACTAAAAAATGCTGTTCCAAAAAACTTGTCCGTTAGCAGCATAGTCACTGCTCCGGCTAGAACTGGAATGGATGCTATCAACAAGAAAGCAGTGATGATCCAAGTCCAAACAAATAGCGGCAATTTCATTAAGGTCATGCCAGGGGCACGCATATTAAAAACAGTCGCGATTATATTGATTGCCCCCGCAATTGAGGATGCCCCCATGAAATGGATCGCAAAAATTAAATAAGGAAATGCATCGCCAGTTTGTAAAACCAAAGGCGGGTACATTGTCCAACCCCCTGCAGGAGCCCCACCAGGCATGAATAAAGTACTCAGCAACATCAAAAAGGCAAAAGGAAGAATCCAGAAACTCCAGTTATTTAATCGAGGCAACGCCATGTCAGGCGCGCCGATCATCATCGGGATCATCCAGTTAGCAAAACCGGTCCACGCAGGCATGACCGCTCCAAAGATCATAATCAGAGCATGCATGGTGGTCATAGAATTATAAAATTGCGGGTCAACAAACTGTAGTCCAGGCTGAAACAACTCAAGCCTAATAACCATCGCCATGGAACCGCCGATAAAAAACATCGTAAGGGAGAATAGTAAATATAGCGTTCCGATGTCTTTATGGTTTGTTGTCGTTAACCAACGCATTAATCCGGTGGATTGTGCGTCGTGGTGGTCGTCGTGCGCCGCGGCCTCACTCATGATCTAACCTCTAAATTAGTTTCTATTGTAGTGAAAAAAATTATTTTCATTCTAGGCTACCTTCACTGATCAGTTCGCGTTGTGGCCAAGAGATTGCTCGAATTCTTTTGGTCGCTTGCAAGGGTACTTGCCTGTGATTGTTGCTCGACCCAGGCAATGTATTCGCCCTCTGGCACAGCTCTAACCACAATCGGCATGAACCCGTGGTCCTTCCCGCAAAGCTCAGCGCATTGTCCACGATATACTCCGGCTTCTTTTATAAATGCCCAAGATTCGTTTATAAACCCAGGAATCGCATCTCTTTTCCAACCGAGCGCAGGTACCCACCAAGCATGTATTACGTCTCCCGCTGTAGTTAAGAACCTAATTTTTTTATTTGTAGGAACGACAAGGTAGTTGTCTACATCGCGTAAATAATGCTCTACTTCAAAAGGATCGATGTTGGAGCCGCGTCGTCGAGCAGTGTTTGATTTTTCTTCAATCGTACTAAAAAAGTCCACTTCTGTACCAATATAATCATAGTGCCATTTCCACTGGTAACCCGTGACCTTAATGGTCATATCCGCATCGCCTACATCTTCCATCATTATCAAAGAGCGCGTTGCAGGAACAGCGACTGCTATAAGTATGACAAAAGGTATAACTGTCCAAATAATCTCTACTTTTGTGCTGTGATGCCAATTTGCCGCTTTGGCTCCGCGAGACTTCCGATGCACCAGTATCGAATAGAACATGGCGCCGAAAACGACAAGTCCTATAGCACACATAATCCAGAGTACATACATATGGAGATCATAAATCTCTTGACTAAAAGGAGTCACTCCCCTGGGTAAGTTCAGCCCCCAATCAGCAAAAACTGAAAGAGGAAAGACACTCAAGGATAAAAACGCATAAGAAGCATATTTCTTTAAAAAGTTCATTTAGTTCCGTCTCCGCACCATTTGGCTCAACCAAGGCACGCAAGTTTATGTTGAGGATGCCCTATTAAATCTGTTTTAGAGTCGCTATTCTACATTAAGTATTACGCTAGCTTCTCAATAAATTTTACGCTGAAGGTCCCAGCGGGGATCATCAGCGAGCCCTATGTTACCTTCTTTTTATTGTCGCGTTAACCACAAAATGTGGGTTTATCTCTCTCCCAAGAAAGAAGTCCCTATAAAGTTGTTATTCCTCTATAAAGATTCTCTATGCAAAAGGAGGCCTTCGCATACGATTGCTCAAGAGGAACCCCCCATTTTGTCCGGAAAAGAAGAGGGGCTTCAATACTTTCACCTAAAAAACTCACCACATCGTCTGCCGCATACAGATCTAATTCTGTTTGATTAGCAACCCACCCTGCAAAAGGAACGCCCGAATCAACAATTGATTGCGCCGCTAAAATCGCATGGTTAATACAACCTAACTTAATTCCTACGACCAACACCACGGGCAACTTTAAAAACAAAGCCAAATCTTCGACAAACAAGCCGTGCCCGAGCGGAACCTTCCATCCGCCAACTCCTTCAACTACAACCACATCTGCTTCAGATGCACATCTTCTATAGGCTTCTTCTATCTTGGGAAAAGATATAGTCTTTCCCGCCTGACTTGAGGCGATATGTGGAGAGCAGGGAGGCTCAAAAGAATAGACCACTCTGTCTTTACGAGGCATTTCTACGGAAGACGCTTCTAACAACTTAGCGACGTCCTCGTTCTCGCCCTGCAGTGACCCGGTAGCGACAGGCTTCATCCCACATGCGCTGTAACCTGAAAAAATCGCTGCTCTGATTAAAAGGCCACTAATATAGGTTTTACCACAACCAGTATCCGTCCCTGTAACAAAAACGGTCACCGGCGGCGCCTTAATTTATCTAGAGGAAAAGTATGCTCTTGCTGTCCCTTCCCTCGCGAATTATCTAAAGCCCAAGCGTGGCCGGTTATTACTTCATAGGTGGCCGGAAGCTTATTTTTGCGTCTAAACAACTCATACTCCTTCTCTAATTTTACCAATTTTTGTTTGCCCAGTAATCCTCGGCTTCTTTGCTGGGACACATTGGATGCGCCTATCCCCTTTAAATCCCTCATTAAACTTCGTAAATCATCATACTCAACCGTTATTCGATCCGCTTCTAGCACAGGATCACTAAAGCCGTTCGATGACAAAAGGTTCCCCACATCATGTATGTCCAGAAAGCCATTAACATGCGGGGTATCTGAAATAACCGCAAAAGACTGCCGTAACTCTCGCAAAGTGTCAGGCCCCAACGTAGAAAACAAGAAAAGCCCTCCTGGATTCATTACTCGACGTATCTCTCGAAAGCAAAGGTCGGGCTGCATCCCCCACTGGAGGGCCAGACTAGAAAAAGCTAAATCGAAGGACCTATCAGCTATGGGTAAGTTCTCAATATCTCCACAGATCATCCGCTTTTTTTGAAACCAGCGATTTGGAAGTTTGGTTTGGGCTCTTGCATAATTAAGCATAGAAAGAGCTATATCTAATTGAAAAACATTGGCTTTTTTAAATCTCTTAACCAGCGCCTTGGAGCCCGTTCCTGTTCCAGATCCCAGATCAATAATATTTCCAGGGGTTATCCGAAGGTAATCCAGCTGCTGAAGAGTTCTTAAAACAACTTCTTTCTGAAGGAAATCATGTTGGCTATACGTCATTGCCGCACGGTTAAAACGTGCTTTCATAGCCAGCTTATCTATCTTATTAGTCTCTAAGGTCGTCATCTTGCAAAAACAGCCTTTAATTTATCGCATAACAAGGAAATGTGTTGCCTGCTATGCGCCGCCGTGAGAGTGACGCGAATTCGGGCAGTCCCTTTCGGGACCGTAGGAAAACGTATCGCCTTGACGTAAAAGCCATCGACCAAAAGCTGCTCTGCGACTTGAAGTGCGACTAATTCGTCACCAACTAAAATCGGCTGTATTGGCGTTTCGCTATGCATAACCGGAACATTTGAGGTCTTTGCCAGAGAACGAAAATACTCGATATTTGCGTATAGCTTGTGACGAAGCGCGGCTTTATTTGCTATGACATCTAGGGCAGCCAATGCGGCTGCACAACAAACGGGGGGCAATGCCGTATCATAAATAAAAGTTCTAGCTTTTTGCACAAGCAAGTTAATAACCTCTTTAGGGCCGACAATAGCCGCCCCCAAAGAACCTAGCGATTTCCCAAAAGCTACCATTCCGATGGTCATTGAGCCTTCGGCGCGATAATCTATGATTCCTCCCGCCCCCTTACCTTGTCCAATCACCCCAAAGCCGTGGGCATCATCAATATAAAAAACCCCATTAACAGAACTGACTGTTTTCGAGAGAACATCAAGATCTGCGACATCTCCATCCATACTAAAGACTGACTCAGACAGAAGGAATGGAACTCCGTCAGTATTCTTGCCCATATCGGGAATCTTTGGAATCGAGCAATGCGGATAACGCTTGTGCTTTGCACCGCTCGCTATAACAGCATCGATAAGTGAGGCATGGTTTAATTTATCGTGAAAAATCATATCCTTAGCAGCCGTAAGTGCCTGAATAGCTCCTAAGTTTGCCATGTACCCAGACGAAAACAAAAGCGCGGATTCTGCTCCTACGAATGCTGCGAGTCTAACCTCTAATTCTTCATGTAGAGAAGAACGACCAGACAACAAGGCGGCAGATCCTGAACCAAAACCGTAAACAGGCAATTCCCGGCTAACACGGTCAATAACGGAAGGATCCGAAGCCAATCCTAGATAATCATTGCTAGTGAAGTTGACGACTTTTTGATGATTTATTATTGTTTCTGCCGCTTGCATAGATTGCCGACAATCCAGCTCTCTTAGCAAAAGACGAGCACGGGCGTCCTCTATTTGAGATTGCACTCGATTAAGGAACCTGTCTGTCACGTGGATTTTAGAATCAACTATGCGTGTTTGCTGATGCCTTGAGTCCTAATGTTTGAAATAGCTTGTTATCCGCAGCTACTAATGGGTTGTCTGTCGTTAACAACTCATCACCATAAAAAATGGAATTTGCACCGGCAAAAAACGACAATGCTTGAGTCTCGTCAGTCATATTCGTTCTGCCAGCAGATAATCTTACGAAAGAAGACGGCATTAATATCCTGGCAACAGCTATTGTTTTAACGAAATCCAAGGGATGTACTTCAGTAGCATTTGCAAGCGGTGTGCCCTCAACCTTAACAAGAAGGTTTATAGGTACTGATTCTGGGGGCACAGGAAGGTTCGCAAGTTGCCGCAGAAGCTCTGCTCGGTCTTCAACGCTTTCGCCTAAGCCAACAATTCCACCACAACAAACATTAATGTTTGCGTCTCTAACGTTCTCTAATGTATCAAGCCTATCTTGGTAGGTCCTTGTAGTAATCACCTTGCCATAGAATTCAGGAGAGGTATCCAGATTATGGTTGTAATAGTCCAAACCGGCGTTAGCCAGCCTTTTTGCTTGCATTTCGTTAAGCATTCCTAATGTCACACATGTCTCGAGACCTAAGCCTCTAACACCTTCAATCAAAGGGATAACCGCATCTAAATCTTTATCTTTAGGACTCCGCCAAGCCGCGCCCATGCAAAAGCGGGTCGCTCCTGCGGCTTTTGCCGCCACTGCAGACGCTAAAACAGTCTCAAGGTCCAGCACAGGGGTCACGTCGACGTCAGTGTCAAATCGTGCGCTTTGGGGGCAGTAAGCGCAATCTTCAGGACACTTGCCGCTTTTTATATTCATTAATGTGCTTAACTGAATTTCATTCGGATCAAAGAACTCTCGGTGTGTCGTTTGAGCCTTAAAAACCAAGTCGTTGAATGGTAGGGCGAAAAGTTCTTGCACCTCAGCCCGAGACCACTCTTTTTTTAAAGGGGAGGATTTTTGCTTAACCGTATTCAGAACTGCGGACATTTGGATGGAACTCCTTCACTATAGCAAGCCAACATATTAATGGCTGCTTATGCTTGTAAAGAAATCAGATTACCAAAAAGTGTACCGACGAGCCATCACTATTTTTAATTCAGTCCGCTATGCTAAAAAAGTAAGTAGTCACTTTTGTTAAAAACCTATATATCAACGTTCCTTGCCATTTCCGTATGCTTTTCAATAAAGTCGCGTCTTGGTTCGACTTCGTCTCCCATCAAGTCACTGAATATTTTATTTGCCGTGTCAAAAGAGTTTACGGTCACTTGCAGTAATCGCCTTGTTTCGTTGTTCATTGTCGTTTCCCATAGCTGGTCTGGATTCATTTCACCCAACCCTTTATAGCGCTGAACATAGACTCCTCGCTGCGCAGCAGACAATAATTTATCAAAGGCATCTGTTAAAGAGGTAACCGGGTTTTGGGTTCCGTCATTTTTTGAGATATAAGACCCCTCTCCAAGTTCACTGTCAAAATCAGCACTTAGTCGGCTAATTTGCTGGTAATCAGAACCAAATAGAAAATCTTGCTTTACTTCTTTATGAACTAGCGAACCATTTTGTATAAAAGCAAAGTTTATCGAGAAACTAGTACTGCTTTCATAATGCACTGCTGCATCGACAACTCTCTCTGTATTAAGGTTCTTTTGAATAATGGTTTTCATCTCTTCACTCCAAGAGACCACTTTTTCTTCGCTGTTGTCATTTATAAAGTCGGGGTTTTTGGCAGTTTTTACTGCATCGAGCATAATACTGGAAAGATTGTGCTCAAGTTTGGCTGTGATTTTTTTCAGCAATAAATATTTTTTACTTTCTTCTAGAAGCTCGTCTTTAGACAGTAAGCCTCTAGGCAGCTGGACTGCAACATCGGCTGTTGCCGAAGACATAAAATAGTCATCAAGCTCTGCATCGTCTTTTAGATAGCGCTCCTGCTTCCCTTTTTTAACCTTATATAATGGGGGTTGAGCAATATAGATATGCCCTCTAGTAATTAATTCTCGGTAATGTCGATATAGAAAAGTAAGTAGCAGTGTTCGGATGTGCGAGCCGTCCACATCAGCATCTGTCATAATTATTACTTTATGATATCTAAGCGCATCAATATTATATTCGTCTAATATTCCACAGCCCAAGGCCGTAATTAGATTCCCGATTTCAACCGACGCCAACATTTTGTCGGCTCTAGCTTTTTCAACATTTAATATTTTCCCTTTTAGGGGAAGTATCGCTTGATTCTTTCTGTCTCGTCCTTGTTTTGCAGACCCTCCAGCTGAGTCTCCTTCGACAATAAAAATTTCACATTTCTCTGGGTTTTTTTCTGAACAATCAGCCAATTTCCCGGGAAGCCCTGCTATATCAAGCGCTGTTTTCCTCCGAGTAAGCTCTCGGGCTTTTCGAGCGGCTTCTCTTGCTCTAGCGGCCTCGATTACTTTCCCCATGACAATTTTAGCATCTTGGGGGTTTTCCTGAAGAAAATCGTTCAGTCTATCGGCCACTACAAACTCAACTACTCCTTTGACTTCGCTGGATACCAACTTATCTTTCGTTTGCGACGAAAATTTAGGATCAGGCACTTTTACAGACAATATAGCTGTCAGGCCCTCCCTAACATCATCGCCGGTTACCGACACTTTGTTTTTTGTCGCAAGACCTAACTTGTCAATGTATTGATTTAACGTTCTTGTTAGCGCGGATCGAAGACCAGAGAGGTGTGTTCCACCGTCTTTCTGTGGGATATTGTTTGTAAAGCACGAAATATTCTCATGATAATTAGGCGTCCACTGCAAAGCTAATTCGACCGTGATTTCATCTTTTTCTGAGGTAATGTAAATAACATCCTCATGCAACGCCGTAACGCCCCTGTTAAGGTGTTTTACAAAAACGGCAATCCCGCCTTCATACTGAAATGTTTCGTTTTTCCCTGTTCTTGCGTCAGTTAGCGATATTTTCAACCCAGAGTTCAAGAACGCGAGCTCCCTTAGTCGATGCTCTAGAGGCTCATAGACAAACAAAACATTAGTAAACGTTTTCTCGCTTGGAAGAAACTGGATCATTGTCCCTGTTTTATCGGAGTCTCCTACAGCTTGTAAGTCTGCAAGAGGATCGCCTTCAGAATATTTTTGCTCCCAGATTTTCCCGCCTCGATAAATTGTTAATGTAAGCGCCGAGGAAAGCGCATTAACTACCGAAACCCCGACCCCATGCAATCCTCCAGAAACCTTGTAGGAGTTCGGATCAAACTTGCCGCCAGCATGAAGGGTGGTCATGATCACTTCAGCAGCAGATCGCTGCTCTTCTTCATGGAAATCAACAGGAATTCCTCTTCCGTCGTCTACGACTGTCACAGATCCATCAACATTTATAGTTACATCGACCGAAGAACAGTGGCCTGCTAGCGCTTCATCTACGCTATTGTCTACAACTTCAAACACCATGTGATGTAAACCTGTACCATCATCAGTATCCCCGATATACATGCCAGGCCGTTTCTTAACCGCATCAAGTCCTTTTAGTACCTTAATGTTCGATGCATCATAGGTCATGCTATTCTCCAGTTAGTGTGCACATCATTTGTAATGAGGTTCCACGTGAAACACTTTTTCTATGTTATGAGAAAAGCTTAAGAGCTCTCCTTCTCGTATCGCTGTAAAAACAGTTTGCCCTTTTTGTTTTCCAAAACCTTCCATCGCTAACTGTATTAATCTATCATCAAGCTCTGCCGCTAGATCGTCTACCAATATTACCGGATTTTTCGCTGTTTTACTTGTAATAAAATCCGCCAATGACAACAAAACTCCACACACCAAGAATTTAGCCTGCCCTCGCGACAACTCCGGCGCTATCGCTCCGTGTGGAGAGTGAAACGACACGTCTGCACGGTGAACGCCTACTGAGGTATACCCTAAATTCTGGTCTCTTTCTCTCGACGCACTCAGATGCGCCCGATAACCTGTTTCTTTTGACCACCCTGGAAAATATTTCAATATTAAAGGGCCAAAAACCTCTTTTAGAGCGTCTCCAGCTAACGACTTGTTTATTTCAGAAACTATCTCTTGGCGACTGCGGTCAATACTGCTTCCCAGCTCCACTAATAACTCATCCCATTCCCCGTGGAGTTTCCCAAAGCGACCGTTTCTTAATGATTCATTCCTCTGGCGCAACGCCCTGCTATAGGCCTTCCACACAGTCACATATTCTGGTTCCACGTGGAACATTGTTCTGTCAATTAAAGCTCTTCGGTTGCTAGGTCCTTCCGTTAATAGATTTGCTGCTCTTGAATTAACGATTACGGTAGGTATTTTTTGTGCTAAAAAAGAAGCTTTTTTACACACCTGCTGATCTATTAAAATCTCCGTAGATTTTTTTGTTTTACGCACAATAATTGTCGACTCGTCTAAAGCTTCATCTTCAATAATTGCTTTAATTGATACTCCCAGGGCACCTTTTTTCACGATATCTTGCGTTTTGTTGGAAATAAAGGATTTTCCTAACGCCGCTAGGCTAAGAGCTTCTAGAAGAGTTGTTTTCCCTGTCCCGTTTCCTCCCCAAATTAACGTCGTCTTAGGCCCTAACGTCAGCTCTATTTGCTCAAAACAACGCAAATTATTGATTATTACTTGCTTAAATCGCATCTTGTTGCTTCAACTAAAGTCGCATCGGCATTACCACGTATTGTGTTTTAAGGTTTTCAGGATCACGGACTAGACAACTATGGTTCGCATCAATAATGTCTAATCTCACTATATCCGATCGTATAATACCCAGGACGTCGAGTAGATAGGCTACATTAAAACCAACCTCTAATTCTCCTCCATCGTATTCTATTGAAAGCTCCTCTTCTGCTTCTTCTTTTTCTGGATTATGAGCAATAGCCACAATAGAATTTTTAGTCAAATTCAGTCTAATCCCTCGAAATTTCTCATTTGAGAGTATAGACGTTCTTGTCAGCACTCCTTTTAAGTTATTCCTATCGGCAAGGATGAAATCACCCGCATCTGGGGGAATTACACGCTTATAATCAGGGAAATTACCTTCTAATAGCTTGGTTTTCATTCGTTGAGAACCAATGTTTACGCTTAAATGACTTTTATTAATCCGCACCTCTAGTTCGTCTTCTTCTATGTTTTGTAGAAGACGAAGTAATTCCAAAATTCCCTTTCTAGGGACAATTACAGACAGATCCTCTGTAATTTCTATTTCAGCTTCTTTCTCACTCAACGCCAACCGATGACCATCAGTAGCTACAGCTCTTATTTGTTTTGCATTGAACTCAAGCAATAATCCGTTTAAGTAATAACGGACATCTTGGGACGCCATAGAAAAAGTAGTTTCTTCAAACAACTGGATTAGAACCTTTTTTTGCATATTGAATTTTAAAGTAGGACTTATTTCACTGGTTGCCGGGTATTCTTTTGCTGGTAGTTTCATGAGAGTGAATTTACTGCGACCAGAAGTTAGTTTTGCTTGATTTTTAAAGTCTTCAATAAGAATGCTAGCGTCGTTCGGAAGTGCTTTACAGATCTCTAGTAATTTCCTAGCCGGTAAAACCATACTTCCAGTTTCTAATGCCGAATAAGCTAACTCACTGACCAATTCTACTTCTAGATCGGTTGCTGTTATCCGCAACTGCTCTGCTTCCGCCACAAACAAAAGGTTGGCTAAAATAGATTGGCTCTGCTTCCGCTCAACAAACGAATTACTCGACTGGAGTATTGGTAATAATATATCTTTAGAGATCTGTATTTTCATATTATTATTGTTATTAGGGGCCAGTTTAGCGGGGATAAGTTTTTAATTCCTATATATCAATAACTTAGTTTTGATCTTAGGGTGTTAATAATCCTCACATTATGTGTATAACCTGAGGATAAAAAAACTATTTTTTATTCCTTTCGCTTATATTCCCTTTTTATAACAAGTTATCCTCATGAAGTTAGTGTTCTTTCTAAATTGCTATAATCTTCTTTAATCTTATTATCAAGAAGACGTAATTCGGCAATCTTTTTGTTTGCGTGAATGACTGTGCTGTGATCTCTACCGCCAAATGCGTCACCTATTTCAGGGAGGCTATGACTAGTAAGATCCTTTGACAAAGTCATGGCCATTTGACGAGGCCTGGCTATAGATCTACTCCTTCTTTTAGACAACAGATCCGACACCCTTATTTTATAATATTCAGCTACCGTTTTCTGAATGTTTTCCATAGTCACTAGTCTGTCCTGCATTGCTAAAAGGTCTCGCAAAGCCTCTTTTGCAAAATCTATATTAATTGGGTTTCCAGTGAAGTGAGCGTTCGCTATCACTCTGTGAAGCGCACCTTCTAACTCTCTTATATTAGATCTAAAACGTTTTCCTATAAAAAATGCAACTTCGTGAGGAAGGTTGATGTTGCCCAATTGAGCTTTTTTCATGAGGATTGCAACACGAGTCTCTAATTCAGGAGGTTCAACCGCAACAGTTAAGCCCCAGCCAAATCTTGATTTAAGTCGCTCCTCTACGCCATCAACTTCTCTAGGGTATCTATCGCAGGTAAGTACTATTTGTTGGTCCCCTTCAAGCAAGGCATTAAAGGTATGGAAAAATTCTTCTTGCGAGCGTTCTTTCCCCGAGAAAAACTGAATATCATCAATCAATAAAGCATCTACTGAACGATAGTATCTCTTAAATTCGTTAATTTTATTGTGTTGTAGAGCCTTAACCATATCTGCTACAAACCTTTCCGAATGCAGATAAACAGCAGTGAGCGGCTTTTTTGTATTTGATTTAATTAAGTTTCCCACCGCATGCATTAGATGCGTCTTTCCTAGACCGACACCCCCGCAAATAAATAGCGGGTTGTATGCTTTTCCGGGGTTGCTCGCGACCTGCAAGGACGCTGCCCGAGCCAGTTGATTAGATTTTCCTTCAACAAAAGAATCAAAACTTAGTTCATTCCTTAAGCCGCGGCTTCGGTTTATTGTTTTAATCTGCTTGGGTTTCTCAGCAGCGCTGGCGTCAGTGTATTTAGCAGGGAAAGCAGTGTTTTTTTGGGTGCTGCTGCCAACATTAAGCGAGATAGCTATACTTGTACTGGAAAGAGAGGAAACAATCGCTTTGATCTGATTGAGATGATTATTTTGAACCCAATCGTAAACGAAGCGGTTAGGCGCAAAGAGCTCAAGGATTTGATCACGGATCTCTGCCTGTAAAGGGCAGATCCAAGTATTAAACTGCTGTGAAGACAGTTCTTTTTCTAGCTGTATTAAACATTTATCCCAAAGTTCATTTGTCACGGTAGTTTTTTACCTAGAAATCACGAAGTTCATACCACTAAGGCTTTGAGTGTATACGCGTTCTTTAAACTTATCCACAAGCAGGAGAGTAACTAAAGCGCTTTCTTATATTTGACATTTAGGCCTCTTTCTGGCTACTATTCGCGCCCTTTTATGGATTTAATTAAAGATGAAACATACATTTCAACCAAACACTTTAAAGCGTTCCAAGAAACACGGGTTCCGAGCGCGAATGAAGACTAAGGGCGGTAGGCGAATAATTGCTGCACGCCGAGCCAAGGGACGGCACCAGCTAACAGCGTAAGCAGCCTTGTTAATGCCAACACCTCCTTTCGATAACGTCTTTCCTCGGAAGATGAAAATGACATCCGGCAACGACTTCAAAAGAATTTTGAGAAAAGGGCAATGTCAAAAAACGAAAGCATTTAACCTTTACTATTATGCCAATGATTTAGGGTATCCTCGCTTAGGCCTGTCGGTTAGTAAGCGCGTTTCAAACAAAGCGACGGTGCGCAACAAAATTAAAAGAGTAATTCGAGAAGCGTTCAGGTGTAATGCAACTCTTCTTTCTCCGGCGGATTATTTCTTTAATGTGAAGCCTAATTCAAATATGAAAGGCTTGGGGGCAATAAAAAGTGCAGTTGCTTACTCTCTTGATAAAAAAAAGATTTGCAATATTACTATGAACAATCAGGGTAAAAACTAATGGAAAATGTGCGTTTTTTTCTGATTTTAGCGGTAAGTTTCCTCGGGCTATTGATTTACCAGAAATGGCAGGAAGACTATACGGTAAATGTGTCACCACAGGCTGTGAATGGCGCTCCTCAGTTGCAAGACTTTAATTCACAAGCAGGGGGCTCAGTGCCCTTCATAGACCCACAATTTCAGGCTGAGTCTGAGTCACCTATTCCCTCCTTCGAACCCGAAGCAGACTCTGAAATTACAGTAGAGACTGATTTATTGTCAGTTGTTATTTCAAGCAAAGGGGGGACCTTAGATAGCATCACTTTGAAGGATTATCCTATTGATCCAAAGATCCCAGACGACGCAGTGGAACTATTGGCTAATAAAACAAGCCGCACTTTTATTCATCAAGGCGGGTTAGCCGGTAGCAAGGGTTTGCCTACGCACAATGACATCTACTCTTTCGAGAGAACCGCTTATAAATTTATTAGAGATGAAGACGAATTAGTTGTTCCGTTGTATTGGACGAATAAACAAGGGATTACTATTCAAAAAAACTATATTTTCAAAAGAGGTAGTTACTTAATAGATATTGAATATAAAGTATTCAACAAGTCACCTGACGGCATTAAAGTTCACCAATATGCGCAATTGAAGCGGAACAAAGAGTCATCAAGACAAGGAATGTTATATCTGTTTAGCGGCGCTGCCCTTTCTACTCCGGAAAAAAGATACGAAAAGTATGACTATGGGGACTTAGAAAAAGCACCAATTAATGTAAGTGCGAAAGAGTCTTGGATTGCAGTAATGGAACATTATTTTGTTGCTGCATTGATACCTGAGAAAGAATCAGAGAATCAGTATTACTCCAAAACAAACACAGCAGAAGTATTTTCTGTTGGGTTTTACAGTCAAGCTAAAACTATAGGGGCAAACGAACAAGGTTCCTTGCTTAGTAGCTTTTACGCAGGACCCAAAAGGCACGACCTGCTTCAACCTTTGGCCACGGGGCTTCAATTAACAGTAGATTATGGAATGTTATGGTTTATAGCTAAACCTTTATTCATTGTTCTGAATTTCATTAATGACAAGCTGGACAACTGGGGCTGGGCAATCATTATTTTAACTATTCTACTTAAGCTTTTATTTTATCCTCTGGCAGCTGCCGGCTACAGATCAATGGCAAATATGAGACGTGTCCAACCGAAGCTTTTGGCCCTAAAAGAGCGGCATTCAGATGATAAAGCTCAATTAAATAAAGATATGATGAAACTCTATAAAGACGAGCGCATCAATCCCCTTGGTGGTTGTCTTCCTATGCTTGTTCAGATACCTTTTTTCATCGCGCTATACTGGGTGTTACTGGAAAGTGTCGAGATGAGACAAGCTCCGTTTATCTTGTGGATCACTGATTTGTCGAGCATGGATCCGTTTTATGTCCTGCCCTTACTTATGGGGGTTAGTATGTGGTTCCAACAGAAGCTAAACCCAGCTCCAATTGACCCCACACAAGCTAAGGTAATGAAAATCCTACCTTTTGTGTTTACAGGTTTCTTCGCTTTTTTCCCTTCCGGCCTAGTGTTATATTGGTTGGTGAATAACTTGTTATCGATTGCTCAGCAATGGCGCATTACCCGAATGATAGAAAATTCTCACGGCACTTGATTTACGTGTAAATATATTGAGCACAGATGAAACGATTGTTGCGGTTTCAACGCCACCAGGTCGAGGTGGAATAGGGATTGTGCGTGTTTCGGGGCAGGAAGCATTCGCTATATCCAAAATAATCTGTAAAACCCCTCCTAGTAAAGTGAGACATGCAACTCTGTCGGCTTTCATTGATAACTCAGGCAGTAAAATTGACACTGGGATTGTTCTCTATTATGAAGGTCCTCATTCATATACAGGAGAGGATCTTGTTGAGATTCAAGCGCATGGTAATCCGCTTATATTAGACGAGCTCGTTAGGACATTTTGTAGTCACCAGGCACGGATCGCACGGCCCGGAGAATTTACAGAAAGGGCATTTCGAAACAACAAAATAGATCTGTCTCAAGCAGAGGCTGTAGCAGATGTGATAAATTCACAGACGATCAGAGCGGTTAAGTCTGCCCAGAGATCTATGAGTGGAGAGTTTGGCGCAATTGTCCAACAGTTGATACAACAAATACAATTGACTAGGGCCGAGTTAGAGGCTGCGATTGATTTTTCGGATGAGGTCGTTTCGAATGATTTACTAAAAGAGCAGAAGAACAAGAACAAATGTTTAATTTCTGCCCTGGTTGAATTAGAAAAACGATCTCTTCTCGGTGCCCGCTTAACCGAAGGTCTGAAGGTGGTAATTGCGGGTGCTCCAAATGCTGGAAAATCGTCACTTTTAAATAAATTAGCAGACTCAGATCGATCTATTGTATCGGATATTCCGGGGACAACTAGAGATACTGTTGAATTTGATACAAATATAGAAGGCGTGCCCGTACGAATTTGTGATACTGCAGGGATACACGCTAGTAATGATTTTATAGAAAAGGAGGGGATAAGGCGGACAATACAACTCTTGGATACCGCTGATATCATAATCCATCTAATGGGAGCGGGAGTTTCGGAGCCTTATGTTGGTGAGGAGATAGGCTTAAAAGCCCCCGTTGGTGCTAAAACGTTAAGAGTGTTTAATAAAATAGACCAGTACCCCGAGTTGAAATTAAAGTACGCTAGTAAGGAACAATACCCAGTATTTGTCTCAGCTCTCACTGGTGAAGGCATAGATGACCTTCGAAGTGCAATTCTATCGGCATCCGATACAGCCGCGACCTCTGAAAATGAAATTACGGCTCGCTCTCGGCATGTGGTGGCGCTAAAAAAAGCTTTAGTACATTTGCGCTCGATTTCACAAGACTCCTTTCTCTCAAGCCCCGAGTTAGTCTCCGAAAATTACAGAAATGCCATTCAAGCACTTGACGTAATTTCAGGACGTTATAGTACCGAAGATCTGTTGGGCGATATTTTTTCTAAATTTTGTATCGGTAAATGAGACAGCAACGGCCCCTCCAATGTTTGATCGGATCCTGGTAGTAACCCTAAGCAATATCGGTGATGCGGCGATGACTACGCCTGTATTCGAGACTTTGCATCAGCTATACCCAAATTCTGTAATTGATATTATCGGAGACGAAAGGTCTTCGGGAATTTTTCTAGGTGCTCCTTATTTGGGGGTAACTTATCATCGCAGGAAAAAAGCCTCCCTGTGGGAAAAAATGCGGTTAGTCGGAAGGCTAAGGCGGCAAAAATATGACCTTATTGTTGATTTAAGAACAAACGTTATACCAATACTTTTGCGAGGGAAAAGACGTCTTTATAAGAAATCTCGAAGCGGTGTTTTCCAGCATTCCGTGGAAGAGCATATGAGTGCGATTTTATCTTTACTCAATAAAGAGTTTAAAACGCCACCGTGTAAAATTTACATTGACAAAGAAGAAGCTCAAAAAGCGCGAGCCGTGGTGTCTACTATTCCACAAGGGCGATGGCTGGCCGTGGCGCCGGGTGCAAATTGGCCAGGGAAAAAATGGGCAGCATCCCGGTATCGTGAGTTAATATTTAAATTAGATGGTCAATTTGATGCGGTTTTACTGCTTGGAATAGAAGGTGATAGCCTCGAAGAAACAGAAAAAAGTATTACACCGATCTTTGACTTTACGGGGAAAACTAATCTCAGCTTAGTTAAAGTCCTGCTATCTCAATCTTCTTTTTTCATTGGCAATGATTCTGGCTTAGGGCATTTGGCTGCTTCGCTTAGCGTGCCAACACTTACTCTTTTTGGCCCAGGAAATCCAGATCGTTACAAGCCACTCAGTATGACTTCATCTGTATTGGTGGCGCCAGAAAATAATTTGGGTAAGCTGACACCTGATTCTGTTTTTGAAGCGATGTTGCCCCATCTCAAGAAAGGGAGATAAAAATGAAGATAGTACAGGTGATGTTGGCGCGGGGGTTTGGTGGAGCAGAACGGAGCTTTCTTGATATAACACTGGATCTTGTTTCTAGAGGTCATGAAGTCCTTACCATAGTTGATGTGCGAGGATTTCTTTACCCCAAGCTAAAAGAAAACAACATGTTCAGAACTGTCGGAGTAACGTGTTTAGGATCCTGGGACTGGCGGATTGTAAAAGCGATCTCCAAAGAGACAGAAAAATTTGGCGGTGTAATCATTCACGCGCACCTCGCTAGAGCTGCACTGTTAGCTGGGAAGGCTTCAAAAAAAGATCGGATTCCACTCTTAGTAAAAACACACAATCTGGTTAACTTAAAATATTATAAAAACGTAAACTGTTTTGTCCCCACGACAATGGCGCAGGAGGCTTATTTGATCGCGGGGGGCATACCAAGAACGAAGATATGTAAGATCCCGAATTTCAGTTCTATTGCTATAGCTTCTGCTGGCAGGACGCGGAGTCAGCCGACCGTATTCAAAATAAAAGCGCTAGGTCGTTTTGTACATAAAAAAGGTTTTGATTTATTGTTAGAAGCTATTAATCTGGTTCGAAAAAGTGGCCAGGCGGTCACATTAGATTTAGGGGGCGGTGGACCAGAAGAAAAGCGGCTCGTTAAATTAGTAGACCGGTTAGGGCTTACCGAGGTCGTTAATTTGGTTGGATGGGTAGACGATATCTCTCAATTTCTTAAGGATGGCGATCTTTTTGTCTTGCCTTCAAGAGACGAGCCTTTTGGGATCGTTGTTTTAGAGGCGATGGCATCTGGGGTTCCGATTTTGGCTAGTAAAACGCAGGGGCCGCTGGAGATATTGGATTCCGATATGGGCTATTTTACTGATCTACAAAGCTCTACCAGTTTAGCCAACGATATCCTTGATACCATTCGTTCTGAGGACAGACATTTGAAAGCTGCGAAAGCATTGCAGTGCTTCGAACTGAACTATTCGGCTTCATCTGTTGTTGCTCAATATGAGTCTTTGTACGCGCGGTTATTACAAAACTAGTTTTGACGAGATTACATCAATTACGGTTTCAACTGACAGTTCCGTTAGGCTTGTTTCGTTCAGTTTCGTGCGTGTTGTTGCGATAACGTTATCTTCCTGCCCCAACGCATGGTTTCGGCTCCAGTCCGTGGGGCCAAATATACCGAAGATGGGGATATTTGCAGCTGCCAAGATATGCATGGGCCCTGAGTCATTAGTTACAGCAAACCTTGCTCTTCTCCCGAGCTCTGCCAACTCGAATATATTAAAAGCCATTGAGGCATTGACTCCAGTTACCTCACTTAATGCAGTATTAAGGCTCTCGTCATCTATGGCTCCGACCCACACTGTGGTTATATCCTTTGATTGGAAATATAGGGCAAGAGCTGAAAAATAAGGCCAACGTTTTTCCGGTTTAAGTGGGCTTGAGCCAGCATGCATAATGACATAAGAGTCGGTATCTAGACTGTGTGATTCAAGCCACGAGGAAATTTTTTTTTCTATGACTTTAGATGTCTTTAGAATAGGCCGGCGCTCATGAACATTGATGTCGCAGGTTTTTAGTAAAAGGCACATCCTATCAAAAATATGTTGTTGTCCTTTCCATGGGACTGCAGGGAAATGAGTGTAGCTGAGCGAATTGTGGTTTCCTGCTCGGAATGCGGCTCTGGACACAAGGGTAAGTATGCTAGTTCGTCTTGAACTCTGAAGATCATAGATATGGGTAAAATTGTTTGATCTGATCCACTTCGCGATTTCTAACGTTCGATATAGGCTATGACGATTGAAAGTCTTAATCGAAATCCCATCAAAATTTTCAAAGATACAACCAAATTGTACCGCTGTTAATAAGATGGTCTGGCTCCGTGGGTGATGCTTTTTTATGGCACAAACTAATGGAGTAGACATCACAATATCGCCTAAAGCCCCTAGTTTTATTATTAGTACTTTATCTGACATTTTTGGAAATTAGGGTTTTGTGTGTTGAGCGCTCGTACAAGCTGAGGGTTTCGAGTTCCATTTTTTCTACTGTATAGGGATGACTTTCAGTAATTAACGGGTGGTTTGCTAGGACCTCTATAGTCCGATCAATTGCAGCGCCGATGTCATTCAAAGCAACCTTTCCACTTGGAAAGACTTTGTCTAGGATTTCTGCTGTTCCTCCGTGGTCGTAGCCAATAACGGGAGTTCCCAGGGCAAGAGCTTCGATTGTAGTTCGGCCAAAAGCCTCTGGCTTTTTGGCTAAAGAATAAGCGCAGTCAGAGATTGAAAATATCTCCATCAGATCTGATCGCGATCCTAAAAAGATGATGTATGGAGTGACTCCGTATGTTTGCGCAGCAATTTTGAGCTCATCCTCATAAGCTTTATTTTTCTTATGTGCAGAACC
>ENA-OSJC01000042-OSJC01000042.1-marine-metagenome-genome-assembly--contig:-NODE-42-length-123085-cov-15.161030_pt1 | contig 123085 bp, 117 predicted proteins | sample MGYA00237885_ERZ534234 | MGnify/ENA primary metagenome ERZ534234 (study PRJEB26413, sample SAMN06343907) | marine metagenome | isolation source: coastal waters | place: Atlantic Ocean: West Antarctic...
ACGCTATGGCAAAGCATTGCCAAGCTTGAAAAGCTTAAACCATCGATGGTCTCCGTCACTTATGGTGCCGGCGGTGGCACCAGAGAGCGGACCCACGCAACTGTCTCACGTATTTTAAAAGAAACGAGCTTGACACCTGCCGCGCATTTAACTTGTGTTGGAGCGACAAAAAAAGAAGTAGACGAGATTGCAGGTGATTACTGGCGGGCAGGAGTGCGTCATATTGTAGCTCTTCGCGGAGATATGCCAACGATAGGCCAAAAATATAGACCACATGATGAGGGCTATGAAAATGCAACAGAACTCGTTGCTGGTTTAAAGAAAATTGGTGATTTTGATATCTCCGTGGGGGCTTATCCTGAAATGCATCCTGATAGTCATAATGTGAGCGCTGACATTGATAACTTGAAACGGAAAATTGATGCGGGAGCAAACCGTGCTATCACCCAATATTTCTTTGATGTAGATGTTTACTTCCGATTTATGGATAAAGTTCTAGCTGCAGGAATTGATGTTCCAATTATACCTGGAATTATGCCGGTTACTAATTTTAAAATGGCCAAGATTTTTTCTGAACGTTGCGGAACCTCGATACCAAAATGGTTAGAACGTATTTTTCAAGGCCTGGAAGATACTCCTGATATTAAGAAGCATGTTGCGTCAATGGTTGCTGCCGAACAGTGCTTGAGACTTTACCGTGGTGGGGTCAGAAACTATCATTTTTATACGCTCAACCGTGCGGAACTTACCTACACAATTTGCCATATTCTTGGAATAAGAGACGCGTCATGACAGATAGATTAAAACAGCTTCAAGTTGCTTTGTCAGAAAGAATATTGGTTATTGATGGTGCCATGGGCACAATGATCCAGGCATACAAATTTGAAGAAGAAGATTTTCGCGGTGAAGTATTTAAAGACAAAAATAATGATATTAAAGGCAATAATGATATTCTTGCAATAACAAAGCCAGACGTTATTAGGGATATTCACAGGGAATTTTTAGAGGCTGGTGCTGATATTATTGAAACAAACAGTTTTAACGCGACGAGTATTTCCCAAGCTGATTATCAAATGGAAGATATAGTTTATGAGCTCAACGTTGCCTGTGCAAAAGTTGCCCGCAAAGCTGCTGATGAATTCACTGTGCTTACACCTAGTAAACCGCGTTTTGTAGCAGGTGTCCTAGGCCCAACTTCACGCACGGCATCGCTCTCACCCGACGTCAACGATCCCGCGTTTCGTAATGTAAGTTTTGATGAACTAGTTGATACCTACAAAGAAGCAACAAAGGGTCTTATTGAGGGGGGCGCTGATATTATACTTATCGAAACTATATTCGATACCCTAAATGCCAAGGCGGCAATATTTGCCGTGCAAACAACTTTCGAAGAAATGGATGTTGAGCTACCAGTGATGATCTCGGGTACTATTACAGATGCCTCTGGCCGTACTCTGTCCGGTCAGACTGCTGAGGCATTTTGGCACAGTATCCGTCACGCAAACCCTATCAGTATTGGGTTTAATTGTGCTCTTGGAGCCAAAGATCTTCGCCAACATGTTGCAGCCCTTTCTAAGGTTGCTGATACGGCGGTCTCTGCCCACCCAAATGCGGGCCTACCTAATGAAATGGGAGAATATGATGAAAGCCCGGAGCATATGGCAATGCAAATAAAAGAGTGGGCTGAGAGTGGTTTTTTAAATATTGTTGGCGGGTGTTGTGGTACCAGGCCTGATCATATTCGAGCTATTTCTAATGCTATAGAGAATTGTGAACCTCGTAAAATTCCAAAAATTGATCCTCACATGCGCCTTAGTGGCCTCGAACCCTTTAAGGTAATTTGATATGACAAAGAGACAAGGTATTTTTATTAATGTTGGTGAACGCACTAACGTTACAGGGTCAGCAAAGTTTAAGAAGCTTATATTGAACGGGGACTTTGATGAGGCGCTTGTAGTCGCATTGCAACAGGTTGAGGCTGGGGCACAGATTATTGATATTAATATGGATGAGGCGATGCTTGACTCAGAAGCTGCAATGGTCAAATTTCTAAACTTAATTGCTTCTGAGCCAGATATTTCACGTGTGCCTATTATGATTGATAGTTCTAAGTGGAGTGTTATTGAGGCTGGACTGAAATGTGTGCAGGGTAAAGCTGTTGTTAATAGTATTTCCCTGAAAGAAGGTGAAAAAAACTTCATTGAACAAGCAAAACTTATTAAGCGTTATGGTGCGGCAGCGGTCGTTATGGCTTTTGATGAAAAAGGGCAGGCGGATACGCTTGAACGCAAATTTGATATTTGCGAAAGATCTTATAAAGTTCTAGTTGAAAAAGTAGGATTTTTGCCTGAGGATATCATTTTTGATCCAAATATTTTTGCGGTGGCAACTGGGATTGAAGAACATAATAATTATGCTGTAGACTTTATTGAAGCGACTAGAAAAATTACCGATAATCTTCCGTATTGTCATGTTTCTGGGGGCGTTAGTAATGTTTCCTTTTCATTTAGGGGTAATAATCCTGTTCGCGAAGCTATGCATAGTGTCTTTTTATATCACGCTATCCAAGCAGGGATGGATATGGGAATTGTGAATGCGGGTATGATGACTGTATATTCGGAAATTCCTAATGAGCTTCGTGAATGCGTGGAAGATGTAATTCTTAATCGTCGCGACGATGCAACGGACCGCCTTCTTGATATTGCAGATAAATATAAAGGTGTCAAAGGTGAGATTAAAAAAGAGGATTTAGAATGGAGAAACCGTAATGTTGAGGACCGCCTTTCCTATGCCTTGGTTAAGGGCATTACTGCTTTCATCATAGAGGATACTGAAGAAGCTCGACAACAATTTGACCGACCAATTCAGGTTATAGAAGGACCGCTGATGGCGGGAATGAATGTGGTAGGGGATCTTTTTGGCTCTGGTCAAATGTTTCTTCCGCAAGTGGTTAAATCTGCGCGAGTAATGAAACAGTCCGTGGCCTATCTTTTGCCGTTTATTGAAGAAGAGAAAGATGATAGTACAGTTTCTTCCTCTAACGGTAAAATTTTGATGGCAACAGTTAAGGGGGACGTTCATGATATAGGTAAAAATATTGTTGGGGTTGTACTTCAGTGTAATAATTATGAAGTTATAGACATGGGGGTGATGGTACCTTGTGATGATTTGCTTGCTAAAGCTAAGGAAGAGAATGTCGACATGATTGGGCTTTCCGGTCTTATTACTCCATCGCTCGAGGAAATGTGTACGGTCGCTAGTGAAATGGAGCGGCTCAATATGAACTTGCCACTTCTAATTGGTGGCGCGACCACGTCCAAGGTCCATACGGCTGTTAAAATTGCACCAAATTATAGCGGACCCTTAGTTTATGTACTTGATGCGTCACGGGCAGTTGGCGTGGCAGGTAGTTTACTTGGTGAAAATACTAAAGAACAGTTTAGTGCTGAAATATCTAAAGAATATCATGATATGCGTGTAAAATATGAAAATCGTGATAAATCCAATAATCAAATCTCTATTAACGAAGCGCGGGCCAATAATTTTAAAATTAACTGGAAAACTCACGTTCCGAAGCCACCAAAATTTAAAGGGTTAAAGATATTTGACGAATATGACTTTGCCGATCTAGCTGACACTATCGATTGGACACCCTTCTTTCGAACTTGGGAACTTGCAGGTACTTATCCAAAAATTCTAGAAGATGAAATTATAGGAGAAAGTGCTCGCGATCTTTTTAAAGATGCTGAAGAAATGCTTGAAAAAATAATCAATGAAAAATGGTTGAAAGCGAAAGCAGTTATTGGTTTCTGGCCGGCAAATTCAGTAGGTGATGACGTTGAGATATATGAAGATGAAAATCGAAAAATACTGATCGATAAAGTTCACTTTCTTCGTCAACAAATGAAAAAACGAAGTGGCAAGGCTAACATGTGTCTGGCTGATTTTGTGGCACCTAAAAAAACTGGTATTAAAGATTATATAGGCGGCTTTGCGGTGACTACTGGAATTGGGATTGAGGAAAAAATTGAACTGTTTAAAGGTGAAAATGATGATTACAATGATATTTTACTCAAGGCATTAGCAGATCGTTTTGCAGAGGCGTTTGCAGAACATATGCATATGTTAGTTCGCAAGGATTTTTGGGGTTATGCAAAGGATGAAAGTTTAGATAATGAAGCGCTTATCAAGGAAAAATATCTTGGTATCCGACCAGCTCCAGGATATCCAGCGTGTCCGGACCATACAGAGAAAAGCAGTCTTTTTACGTTGCTCAATGCTCAACATAATACAGGCATTGAATTGACGGAAAGTATGGCAATGCTGCCGACCTCATCTGTCAGTGGCTATTATTTTTCTAACCCAGAAAGCCAATATTTTGGCCTTGGTAAAATATCAAAAGACCAGGTTCAGGATTATGCAAAACGTAAGGGGATGGACTTAAGAGTTACGGAAAGGTGGCTGGCTCCTAATCTTGGTTATAGGCGCGGATAACCTAAGTTCTTGCGATATCCTATTTTTTCTATAAAATAATACTCATCAGTAACATAATTCTTATATGGGGATTTTTTTGTGGACCATAAGTCAAAAACTATAGATGACTGGCGTACGCTAGTTTCCGGTGAGATAAAAAATAAATCGTTACATGATCTAGATTGGCAAACCCCTGAAGGAGTTGTAGTTAAGCCGCTTTATACAGTAGATGATCTTGCCGGTGTTGCTCATAAAGATAACCTGCCGGGTTTTTTCCCATATACTCGTGGTATCAGGGGATCTATGTATGCCGGCAGACCTTGGACGATCAGACAGTATGCTGGTTTTTCCACTGCCGAAGAAAGTAACTTATTTTATCACAAAAACCTTGAGGCAGGGCAAATGGGATTATCTATTGCCTTCGATCTGGCAACCCACCGAGGGTATGACAGTGATCATGAGCGTGTTGAGGGTGACGTTGGAAAAGCTGGCGTTGCAGTAGACAGTGTTGAAGATATGAAAATACTGTTCGACGGTATTCCTCTCGATAAAATGTCCGTGTCTATGACAATGAATGGTGCAGTCATTCCATGTCTGGCTTTTTATATTGTCGCTGCCGAGGAGCAGGGGGTCAGGCATGATCAGCTTAGTGGAACAATTCAGAATGATATACTGAAAGAATTCATGGTAAGAAACACTTATATTTATCCCCCTGAACCAAGCATGCGCATTGTAGGTGATATTATTGAATACACTTCGAAAAAAATGCCCAAATATAATGGTATCTCTATTTCTGGTTATCATATGCAGGAGGCCGGCTCAAATCAACTTCAGGAACTTGCCTATACACTAGCTAATGGGATGGAATATGTGCGAACTGCCATGGCAAAGGGACTTGATATTGATGATTTTGCCCCACGGCTTAGTTTCTTTTTTGCTATTGGAATGAATTTTTTTATGGAGGTTGCAAAACTTAGGGCTGCCAGAACCATTTGGGCACAAATTATGCAAAACTTTGGTGCAAAGAACCCGAAAAGTATGATGATGAGAACTCATTGTCAGACATCCGGGGTATCACTCACTGAAAAGGATCCCTATAATAATGTAATCCGCACAACTATCGAAGGTATGGCTGGCGTATTTGGGGGAACTCAGTCCCTTCATACAAATTCTTTTGACGAGGCGATGGCGCTACCAACTGATACTTCTGCACGTATTGCCAGAAACACTCAGATTATTCTTCAGGAAGAAGCTAATCTGACCAATGTAGTTGATCCTCTTGGTGGCTCTTATTATGTTGAAAGTTTGACTGATCAGTTGGTTCAAGATGCTTGGAAAATTATCACTGAAATAGAAGATGTTGGTGGAATGACCAAAGCGGTTGCCAAGGGCATCCCCAAGCTTGATATCGAGAAAGCTGCGGCCATGAAACAGACACGGGTTGATATGGGTAAAGAAACAGTTGTAGGCGTCAACAAACATCGTTTGGCTGAAGAAGAAGAAATAAATATTTTGAAAATTGATAATATTGCGGTGCGGAAAACACAAATTAAGAAACTTAAAAAATTACGAAAAGAGCGTAATGAGGACAAATGCCAATTTGCCCTCAAAGAGCTGACTAGGGCTGCTGCAGGAAGTGATAACCTCCTCGAAAAATCCATTGAAGCAGCGCGTGCTCGTGCTACACTTGGTGAAATTTCGGATGCCATGGAAGAAGTATTTGGCCGTCACCGTGCGGAGATAAAATCTATTTCTGGTATTTATGGGGCTGCTTATAAAGGGGATAAAAATTACGTGGATATCCAAAATAAAATACAAGCGTTTGCTGAAAAAGTGGGACGTCGCCCACGTATACTAGTTGCCAAAATGGGTCAGGACGGTCATGATCGAGGAGCAAAAATTATTGCCACAGCTTTTGCTGATATTGGTTTTGATGTTGATGTGGGCCCACTTTTCCAGACACCTGCTGAAACAGCACGCGAAGCAATCGAAAATGATGTTCATATCATTGGGGTATCTTCTCAGGCAGCGGGACATAAAACGCTCATTCCTAGTCTAATTAACGCTCTGAAGGTTGAAGGAGCAAGTGATATCTTAGTAGTTGCGGGTGGGGTTATTCCAACCCATGACTATGATGAACTATATAAAGTGGGGGTTTCAGCAATATTTGGTCCTGGGACAAATATTCCTGATGCAGCTTCAAAAGTTATAGATGTCCTTGAAGAAAAATTATGATTTTTAAATACCTCTTAACTACTTTTATGACTGTTTTTTTTTCAGTTCAGGCATTATCTGCAGAGTGGACTAAAAGTAATCATATAAAAATAATATTCGATGAAAAAAAAGTAAAGGGAACTTTTGTTCTTTATGATATCAGCAATAATATGTTTATTGGTTTTAACCAAGCTCGCGCAAAGACAAGGTATATCCCGGGTTCAACCTTTAAAATAGCTAATAGTTTGATAGGACTATCAGTTGGGGCAGTAAAGAATGTGGATGAGGTATTGCCATACGGGGACGAGGATCAGCCTATTAAATCATGGGAACTTGATATGTCACTTCGTGACGCTATTAAGATATCAAATGTGCCCATATATCAGGAACTTGCTCGCCGAATTAATCTATTTCAAATGCAAAGTAATATAGCTAAACTGCATTACGGAAATATGGACTTGGGACTACTTATTGATAGATTTTGGCTTGATGGACCACTTCAAATAAGCGCTATGGAACAAGTTTTATTTATTTCTAAGCTTGCGAGGGGCCAGCTTGATTTTACGGCTTCGCATCAAGAGGCGATTGCAGAAATTCTAGAAATCCAAAAAACTGAAGAATATACACTACATGTAAAAACTGGATGGCAAACATCAACGGACCCCGGTATTGGTTGGTGGGTAGGTTGGATTAAGCGCGATGAAAAAATATACGCCTTTGCACTCAATATCGATATGAATAATATTAATGATGCAGGACTTCGAACAGAATTGGGTGTTGCTAGCCTCAAAGCACTTGGACTGCTATAGTTTTTTCAGAATTTTACTGGCGATTTCGACGTAGACTTTTGTATGTGGGCTTTCGGGTTGACTGATAACGATTGGTTTACCGCCATCAGAGCTTTCCCTGATATCCATATCAAGTGGAATTGAACCGAGGAAATCCATATTTTTTTCTTTTGCAGTTGCGCAAGCGCCGCCGTGACTAAAAATATCTGAACGCTCACCACAATGGGGGCAAATAAAGTAGCTCATATTCTCGATAATACCAAAAATATTTGTCTTGGTTTTATCAAACATAGTAATAGCTTTACGAGCGTCAATAAGTGCTAAGTCTTGCGGTGTGGAAACAATTACGGCTCCATCTAATTTAATATTTTGAACCATGGTAAGTTGTGCATCGCCAGTACCAGGTGGTAGATCTAGGACCAAGACGTCGATTGGTCCGAAAAGATCCCACTTCACATCACGTAACATTTGCTGAATGGCGCCCATCACCATAGGCCCGCGCCATATGGTAGCTTCATCTTTTTGCATTAGATAGCCGATAGACATACTGATAATATCATGATTTTTAAGTGGAGTGATTTTTCCGTCATCTAGACTTTTTGGCCTTGCATCAGTAAGCCCCATCAGCCGCGGCACGCTTGGTCCGTAAATATCAAGATCAAAAATTCCCGCCTTAAGCCCCAACTTACTAAACGCGAGAGCTAGATTAATTGAAGTGGTTGATTTTCCGACACCACCCTTACCGCTAGCCACTGCGATTATGTGTTTAACGCCTGAGATTCCGTCAGGCCCTTCTTGCGGGGGGGGAGTGCCATGCCCACCAAAAGCCCGTTTGTCACCAAATCCTTTTTTAGGCGCTTCGCCGGTACCATCGCGTTCTGCAGTAAGAACGGAGGTTACTTTATTAACGCCGTATATCTGCATAAGAAGGCGGTTGCAGCTTTGTCGAACACCTTCCATTACCTCAGCTTCATTTGGCTCAATACTTAATGTAAATCCAATAGAGCCATTCTTGATAACCAATCCTTGAACTATTCCATGGTCCATTATATTCTTCCCGGCAGTTGGGTGAATAATTGTTTTTAGGGCTTCAATGATTGTTTCGCGCTTGACGTCCGCCATTTCGTTATTACCTATAGTATAATTAATGTTGTTCCGACGTTGAAGTTGGACACTTCATAGCGTATAAGATAGATATAATTTTTTTTAAAGGGAATTATGTAGCTTTTACATATATTTTCTCAAATTACTTAAGAGGAGCACTAAATGTCGTGGCAAAATAATGGTGGCGATAACCGCGGACCCTGGGGACAAGGTCCTAATCAAGGTGGCGGGGGACAACCGCCTGACATTGATGAACTTATCCAAAAAGGTCAGGATAAATTTCGTAGCGTTTTTGGCGGCGGCGGCGGCAGTGTCGGCGGTGGCAAGAGCTACAGTTTTATTTTTCTTGGTCTTATTGCCATATGGCTTTATCTCTGTGTTTATATTGTTGATACGGATGAGCAGGCAATTGTACTTCGTTTCGGCAAATGGGTAGAAACTACAGATCCGGGTATTCATTTCCTGATTGCTCCATTTGAAAGTAAGCAACTTACTAAAGTTACAGCGATAAATGTCATTCAAATTGGTTTTGGAAACACTTTGATTGCTCAAAAAGAGCGTCAAATGCTCACGGGCGATGAAAATATTGTCGATGCGCCATTTTCGATAATGTGGCGGATAAGTGATCCCGCGCGCTACCAGTTTAATCTTCGTGATCGCGCAGAAACGATAAAGTCAATTGCTGAAAGTGCAATGCGGGAAGTCGTTGCAAAAACTAATGTGCAAAATGTTATGACTAATAACAAGGATGGTATTGAGCTCGAGGTTATGCAAATAACTCAGGATATTTTGCGTCGGTACGAAGCTGGCATTGAAATTACTCAGGTGAAAATGGAAAATGTTAAGCCACCAGCTGAAATTTCTGATGCTTTTAACGATGTCCAAAAGGCGGAGGCTGATAGAGAGCGCAGTATTAGTTTAGCAAAACTTGAGCAAAATAAAATAGTGCCTCAGGCACGTGGTCAAGCGGCACGAATGTTACAAGAGGCTGAAGGATATAGGCAAAAGGTAATTGCCGAAGCAACTGGTGAAGCTTCGCGGTTTACAGCTATACTTGGTGAATACGTTAATGCAAAGGATGTAACCCGCAGGCGTATTTATTTAGATACCATGCAACAGGTTCTTTCTGGTACTGATAAAATTGTTATCGACAGTAAAGGTGGCGGCGTCGTTCCTTACCTTCCACTTGCCGAACTTAATAAAAAAGCTAGTAATTAGCAGTAGGATATTATTATGAAAAATTTAAAATTTATTATTGCACTTGTAGTTTTTGGCGGCGGACTAATGTTATTTGGTTCTGCAACCTTTCAGGTAAAAGAAACTAACCAGGCGCTTGTGCTTGAATTTGGGGAATGGAAAAAAACTGTTCGGGAGGCTGGACTTCATTTTAAAATTCCACTTATTCAAGATGTAATTTACTTTGATCGTCGTATACGTATCTTAGACATGCCTGAAATTATTGTGATTACGTCAGATCAAAAACGTATGATTGTTGATGCCTTTACGGAATTTCGTATTGAAGACCCACTTAAAGTGTACAAGGCGGTTCGCAACGAACTTGGTGCTGAGAATAGACTTTCTATTATCACTAATTCAAACTTACGTAAGGTTTTTGGCCTTCAAGAATTACAAAAAGCCTTAAGTGGTGAGCGCGGCGAACTTCGCCAAAGTATCCGAGCCGCTGTTTTTCAGGAAGCTGCTGACCTTGGTATTGAAATTGTAGACGTGCGCATTAAACGGACAGATCTACCAGAAGAAAACAGTGCTCCAATTTTCCAAAGCATGATAGCTGACCGTAATCAGGTTGCTCGTGAAATCCGTGCTCGTGGTGAAGAGGAGGCACTCCGTATTACATCAAAAGCGGAACGTGATCGCACTGTGATTATGGCCGAAGCAACGCGCGATTCAGAAACGCTTCGCGGTGAGGGAGATGCGGTTGCGGCAAAAATTTATTCAGATGCCTATAATGAGGATGCTGAATTTTATGCTTTTTACCGGTCAATGGAAGTTTACAAAAATTCAATGAAGAATAATGATACGTCGATGGTGCTTTCTCCAGACAGTGAATTTTTTAAATACTTTTCAAATATGGAAGGCCGGTAACTAGCCTTAAGTGGCAGATTTTTTTATTGCGGTTGGGTTAATTTTTGTGATCGAGGGCTTATTATACGCTCTCTTTCCTACTTATATGAAAAATACTGTCAAAGTATTACTTAAACAAAGCAATAGTGTCCTCCAGTTATTAGGATTAGTGGCAATATTCATTGGGTTAGTAATTATATACTTGATAAAATAACTATTAGCAGATTTTATTCCTACTATGACCGTAATTTAGTCATAATTGGCGATATTATAGAGTGGTAAGTAAAAATAATTGAAAAATAAAACTATCAGGAATAAAAATAATGAATTTTAGAAAACGTTTTGCGAGCGCAGTATTTGTATTGTTTTATATAACTGTCTCTCCAGCATTATCAAGTGCACAGGGCACTCCAAAAAGTTTTGCCGATCTTTCAGAAAAGCTCCTCCCTGCAGTGGTTAATGTTTATACAACACAAAATATCCGTGTTGACCGCAACCGTGGGAATAGTAGAAATAGCTTTCCTCCCGGTAGTCCCTTCGAAGAGTTTTTTAAAAAATTTCAAAACCCTGATCAAGAGGGTGAAACTGAAAGCAATGAGGGCAATGGTCGTCCACGAGTTCAACAGAGGCGTTCCCTTGGTTCCGGTTTTATCATTGATGGTAGTGGTATTATAATAACGAATAATCATGTCATTGATGACGCGGATGAAATATCTATTCGCCTTCAGGATGGGACTGAACTTAAAGCTGAGTTGATAGGTAAGGATGATAAGGTAGACCTTGCGGTGCTCAAGGTTGAAACTGATGAAGACCTTCCTTTTGTAACTTTTGGGGATGATAGTAAGTCCCGCGTTGGTGATTGGGTTTTGGCCATTGGTAATCCGTTTGGGCTGGGTGGCACGGTAACAGCTGGGATTATTTCCGCTCGGAACCGTAACATTCAATCGGGTCCATATGACCAATATATTCAAACGGATGCTTCCATCAATCGCGGCAATAGCGGCGGTCCAATGTTTAATATGAATGGTGAGGTAATAGGTATTAATACTGCTATTTATTCTCAATCTGGCGGTAACGTTGGTATTGGTTTTGCTGTTCCATCAACGCAAGCAGAGATAGTTATTGAGCAACTACGAGAATTTGGTCGCACCAAGCGCGGCCGTATCGGAGTGCGCATTACACCTGTATCGGATGAAATTGCTGAAAGTCTTGGTATGGATGATGCTGCAGGGGCACTTGTGAATACTGTTGAAGAGGATAGCCCATCTAGTAAAGCGGGTGTTGAATTTGGGGATATTATTATTGAATTTGATGGCACCAAAATCGACGAAGTTCGTGATCTAACAACTAAAGTTGCTAATACTAAAATAGCTAGCACAGTTGATATGGTAGTACTTAGAAAAGGTAAGCGTGTCACTCTTCACATAACTATTGATGAGCTTGATGAGGGTGCTTCAACTGCGGAAGAAGAGGAAGAGGCAGTAGCCGAAGAGTTGGAGACTATTCTCGGTCTCACTCTTACAAGACTTGACGATGAAGCGCGTGAAGAACTTAAGATTGAAGCGGGAATAGATGGTGTTCTCATCACTAGAGTGGATCGTGATAGTGGAAGAGAAGGCCTTCGCGCTCTTCGACGTGGTGATGTCATTGTTGAAGTTACCCAGCAAAAAGTTATGACAGTCGATGATGTTAAAGCACGCATCGAAGCACAACGTGAAGCTGATCGTTCAGTGGTTCTTTTATCCATATTCAGAAGTGGTCAGTTTGCACATGTGCCAGTTAAACTGGATGAAAACGAATAGTTAACTAAATATTATATTATGAAGAAAAGGCTCGGTACTAAACCGAGCCTTTTTTTATTCAACGGCTACTTGCAATCTCCACTTAATTCTCATAGGGTTTTTGATTAAGGATTAGACTTCAAGATAATTAAATATAATGGGAGATACTAATGGGATTATCAAACTTATTTAAAGTGGCTGCTTTTTTTATAGGGTTTACCGTAACAGCGAATGCTGCTGAGAGTATTCGCGGCTTTACAAAAGAAAATAGTGACAAGCAATATGCCCTTGAGGCTGAAATCGATAAGCGTATTAATTTAAAAAATATGGATGAGTGGATGAAGTATATGACATCCAAACCTCATGCAACGGGCCAGCCCTTTGATAAAGAGGTGGCTGAATTCATTGCAGATAAGTTCAAGGAATGGGGCTATGACACGAAAATAGAAACATACAACATTCTCATGCCTACCCCAAAAATTCGTATTCTTGAAATGGTACATCCAGTAAAATGGACTGCATCGCTTGAGGAAGATGCAGTCAATGATGATCCGACATCTGATCAGGATGACCGCCTTCCAGTATATCACTCCTTCTCACCTGATGGTGAGGTTACAGCAGAAGTGGTGTTTGTCAATCAAGGGCTTCGTGAAGATTATGAAGACCTTGCCCGCAGGGGTGTTGATGTTAAAGGAAAAATAGTTCTAGCAAAATACGGTGGTTCTTGGCGGGGTATTAAACCAAAAATGGCAGAGGAATTTGGTGCTATTGGTGCGTTAATTTATTCCGATCCGAAGGATGATGGTTACGGCCAAGGCGATATATATCCTAAAGGGCCATGGAAACATCCGACTGGTGCACAGCGCGGCTCTATTATGGATCTTCCAACCCGCCCAGGAGATCCCTTAACGCCCTATGTTGGAGCAACTGAGGGGGCTAAGCGCATCGCCCTCGAAGATGTGGAAATTTTTGTAGGTATACCAACGCTGCCTATATCCTATAGCGATGCGATGCCAATTCTTAAAGCTCTTGAAGGCCCTGTTGCTCCCCCGCGATGGCGGGGCGGGCTTCCAATAACTTACCATATGGGTCCGGGGCCAGCTAAGCTTCATTTGAAGCTTGAGTTTAACTGGGACATAGTGCCTACCTATAATATAATTGCCAAGATGGAGGGTTCTGAATTTCCCGATCAATGGGTGATACGTGGTAACCACCATGATGCCTGGGTGCATGGAGCAGCAGACCCAATCTCTGGTTTGGTAGTTGAAATGGAGGAGGCCCGTATTCTTTCTGAATATGCGAAGGAAACAGGCTGGAAGCCTAAACGAACAATAGTATTTGCTGCCTGGGGTTCAGAAGAGCAGGGGTTAATAGGTTCTGTTGAGTGGGTAGAAGAACATGCCTTAGAACTCAGAGAAAAGGCAGTCGCTTATATTAACACAGATGGTAACGGTGCTGGTTTTCTTGGTGCTGGTGGGTCTCACACACTAGAAACATTTTTCGATGAGATAGCTCACTCTGTGACAGATCCCATTCAAGGAATGACCGCAGCAGATAGAGTGCGATCTCGTAATTTAATGTCTAGCAATCCACTTACTCGTAGTCGTGCTGAAAAATCAAGTCATTATTATCTAAGTGCTCTCGGTTCCGGCTCTGATTATTCAGGCTTCTTTCAGCATCTTGGAATTACATCTATGAATATTGGTTATGGTGGCGAATATGGTGGTGGTTCTTATCATACTAATTATGATAGTTATCATTATTATACTAAGTTTAGGGATCCTGGTCTTCATTATACTAAGGCACTGGGTTCTGTGACAGGGCGGGTCGCTACACGGCTTGCTAATGCTGATGTCTTGCCGTTTCAGTTTGGAAATATGGCTCGTACTGTGTCTGAATATGCGGATGAAATGGTATCTGCTATGGAAAAAACTCGTAAAGATGTTGAACGTCACAATATGTTAATAAATGACGGCCATTATAAAGCAGCAGCTAATATACGCGAAGTATATGTTGCACCTGACCTTCGAGAAGAAGTGCCTTATATAAATCTATCACCCATGCAAAATTCTGTGGACCGCCTTCTTGCTTCAGGAAAAGCCTTTGATGAGGCGTATATGGCACTGGCAGCTTCCGGATATAATATGAGCAACGGTGATATTAATAAACTTGATAAGTTAATGTATCAGATTGAAGCTAAATTAACTCGGCCTGAAGGCCTTCCTCGCCGTCCTTGGTATCGTCATCATATCTATGCACCTGGATATTACACTGGTTACGGTGTTAAAACTCTTCCAGGTGTACGTGAGGGGATTGAAGAGTATAAATGGGAAGAAACAGAAGAGCAAATGGTAAAGCTCGCAGAAGTTCTCAAAGCTTATTGCGATCAACTTGATCAGGCCACTGCCATGATGCATTAATCTAAAGCCATTTATTTAAGAGCCGGACTGGAAACAGGCCGGCTTTTTTTTCTTGGAATATTTAGTTTTGGCAATAGGCCACTTTTGTGAATTTACTTTTTTATGCTAAGAGAACTTCTACCCCCGGCAAGTCTCTACCTTCCATCCACTCTAAAAATGCACCTCCTGCAGTTGAAATATGGGAGAATTTATTGGCAACACCGGCGTGGTTTAAAGCTGCTATTGTATCGCCACCACCGGCAACGGATATAAGTCCAGCGCTTTGTGTGAGTTCACCTGCTTTGAGAGCAACTTGGACGGTCGCTGTGTCAAAAGGACTGATTTCAAAGGCTCCCAATGGCCCGTTCCAGATCAATGTCTTACAACCCTCTAAACCTTTACAAACTGTTTTTATAGTATCAGGGCCGACGTCGAGGATCATTTCATCATTTTGCACGTCATTAGTGTTAGTAGTTCTAATTTGTGCATTTTCTGCTAGCTCTTTGGCGACAACAACATCCGTTGGAAGATAAATTAAGCAGTTATTTTCTAATGCTTTTGCAAGGACTGTAGTTACTTTTTCTATTAAATCATGTTCACAAAGAGATGCTCCAACATTCACCTTTTGGGCCGCAAGAAATGTATTTGCCATACCACCCCCAATGATAAGGTGATCTACTTTTTCAACTAAATGGTTGAGTACATCCAGTTTAGTTGAGACCTTGGCACCTCCGACTAGAGCTGCCAAAGGGTGTATAGGTTTCCCTAGGGCACCTTCTAGTAATAACAGTTCTTTTTCTAAAGCAAAACCAGCCGCACTCGGTAGAATTTTTGCTACCCCTACAGTTGATGCATGGGCGCGGTGACAACATGAAAAGGCGTCGTTTATATAAAGGTCTGCGTTCTGCGCCAGTTTAGCAGCAAAGTCGGTATCATTTTTTGTTTCTTCTTTATAAAATCTAACATTTTCTAGTAAGAGTACTGAACCGTTCTCAAGTGCGTCAATTACTTCTAAGACCTCGTCACCGATACAGTCGTTAATATAAGAAACCGGGAGCCGTGTAGCATTTGCCAGAGGTTGTCCTAGTGGCTCCATCGATAGATCCATATTTCTTATGCCTTTCGGCCTACCAAAATGTGAAAGCACAATCACTCGTGCCCCTTTTTTTGCAAGAAATTTGATCGTTGGTGTTACAGATTGGATACGAGTATCATCCGTGACTATTCGTTCGCCCTCATCATTTATTGTCATAGGAACATTAAGATCTGCGCGAACAAGGATGCGTTTTCCTTCTAAGGGGCCCAGGCTTTCAATGTTTTTAAAAATTATCATCAACCGACTTCGTGCAATACTTTAGCGGTATCTGACATACGGTTAGCAAAAGCCCACTCGTTATCATACCATGCAAGAATGCGTACAAGATTATCGCCTATTACCGAAGTCTGTGATGCATCAAAATTAGAGCTATGCGCATCATGGTTAAAGTCAATAGATACAACTGGCTCATCAATATAGGCAAGAACACCTTTAAGTCTGCCATGAGCTGCTTCTTTAATGGCCGCATTAACTATTTCGATCGTAGTATCGTGCTTTGAAACAAAAGTTAGATCAACCATAGACACGTTTGGCGTTGGTACGCGCACAGAAGTACCTTCGAGTTTACCAGCAAGTTCTGGAAGCACTAAACCAACTGCACGTGCTGCACCCGTTGATGTAGGTATCATAGAAAGACCGCAGGCACGTGCTCTGCGTAAATCCCTATGATTTGAGTCCAGAATACGTTGATCACCAGTGTAGGAGTGAATTGTTGTCATCATACCTTTTTCAAGCCCAACTGCATCGTTAAGAACCTGCGCTACAGGTGCAAGACAGTTTGTTGTGCAAGAAGCATTTGAAATAATATTATCACCCACCTTGAGCGTGTCGTGATTTACACCGTAAACTATAGTTTTATTAACGCCTGATGCTGGCGAAGATATAATAACTTTTTTGGCACCTGCGTCCAAGTGTGCAGAAGCTTTATCTTTATCAGCGAAGAAACCGGTACATTCATAAACGACATCTACATCAAGTTCTCCCCAAGGAAGGTTGGCCGGGTTACGATCGCAGGTAAAAATAACTTTATCACCATCAACGAACAAAGCGTTTCCTTCGGTATTAACTGCAAATGGGAAGGGTCCATGTACACTATCACGCTTAAGAAGATAAGAATTTGTTTCTAGGCCACCTGGGTCATTAATGGCGACTACCTTTATATCGTCACGCCCACTTTCGTATATACTGCGTAGGGCTAGACGGCCAATTCGACCAAAACCGTTAATTGCGACACGAATTGCCATTATAGTTTTTCTCCAGAAATTAAATTATAATTTTTCTTTGATTAATTTTATTAGATTATTTTTTGTCAAACCAAAATGCTTGTATAGGTCTTTTGCTGGTGCTGATGCACCGAACTCATCTATACCAAGCTTTATGCCGTTACGTCCTACATACTTGTCCCATCCATAAGTAGAACCGGCCTCAATTGAGGCATAAACTTTAGAATTTCCAAGCACATCATTTTGATAATCGAAAGATTGAGTATCAAATTTTTCTGCACAAGGCATGGAAATGATACGTGTACTTATTCCTGTAGCTTCAAGCTCAGTTTGGGCATCAATGGCAATTTCAATTTCTGAACCTGTGGCAATAATGGTAACTTTCGGATTATTGCTAGCTTCAGATATTATGTAACCCCCCTTAGCAGAAAGATTTTCATCCGTGTGGCTTAAACGAGCTTGCTTAAGCCCTTGACGGGTAAGAACTAAGATTGAAGGGGTCTCTTTATCTTCTAGAGCTGCGAGCCAACATTCAGCAGTTTCAATAGCGTCACAAGGACGCATAACATTGACATTGGGCATAGCACGGAGCGACGCTAGATGTTCGATTGGTTGGTGGGTGGGACCATCCTCGCCAAGACCAATACTATCATGAGACATTACATAAATTACGCGTTGCTTCATGAGTGCGCTGAGGCGAATAGCTGGTCTACAATAATCAGTAAAAACCATAAATGTGCCACCATAGGGCATATATTCACCATGTAGAGCTATGCCATTCATCGTAGCAGCCATGCCAAACTCTCTTACGCCGTAGTACATATACCGGCCTGAAAAATCCCCTGCAGTAATTGGATTAAGATCTTTGGTTAGTGTCATGTTTGAGCCAGTTAAGTCCGCTGACCCTCCTATATTTTCATGCATGATCGGGTTGATTACCTCTAATACCATTTGGGATGCAATCCGAGTTGCTACCCCGACAGGGTTTTCAGCAAGATCTTTTTTATAGGTATTAAGTGCAGGAATAAGATCGTGCGGGAATTCTTTTTTAAGGCGGCGATTGAAGTCTGCTTTAACAGAGCCACTAAGAATATCAAATTTTTCTTTCCAGACTTTTGAGAGGTTTGCACCTTTTAGGCCTGTATCCCGCCAGGTGCTTAAAATGTCACCCGGAATAACAAATGGATCATGTGGCCAGTCAAGAAATTCACGGGCAGCCGCGATTTCATCATCGCCAAGTGGTGCGCCATGCGTTGCGGATGTGCCCCCCTTATTTGGAGCGCCGTAACCGATCGTTGTTTTACAAGCAATCATCGAGGGTCTATCATCATTTTTTGCAGCTTCAATGGCTAATTCCACTGCTTCTACATCATGGCCATCAACAGCTTGCGTGTGCCAGTTTGAAGCCTCAAAACGTTTAAGCTGATTATCAGATACGGTCATGTTGGTGCTACCATCAATACATATACTATTATCATCCCAAAGAACGATAAGTTTGCCGAGCTTTAAATGTCCAGCCAGAGAGATAGCTTCATGAGAGACCCCTTCCATAAGACAGCCATCACCAGCGATGACATAGGTATTATGATTTATCACGCTACCCATGCGTGTAGCACTTAGTTTTTCAGCTACAGCAAAGCCAACAGATGTAGCAAGTCCTTGTCCAAGAGGCCCAGTAGTCATTTCAATGCCCGGAGCTTCCCCAATTTCAGGGTGCCCGGCGCAAGGTTGGTGGAGTTGCCTAAAGTTTTTAATATCATCTATGGTAGGCTTTTTATATCCGGTCAAATAAAGAATTGAATAAATAAGCATTGAGCCATGACCAGCGGAGAGAATAAAACGGTCGCGGTCTGGCCATTCGGGCCAATTAGGATCAAATTTCATAAATTTAGTGAAAAGAACTGTGGCCACATCGGCCATTCCCATTGGCATGCCCGGGTGCCCTGATTTTGCTGCCTGAACTGCATCCATGCTAAGTGCCCGGATTGCATTTGCCATTTTTTGATATGTTGTTGCCATTTTAATTAGTTACAGCCCTATCATTTTAATTAGAAATTACTTTAATATTTCAGGAGTAATATATTAACAATATTACCCCGATAATTAACAAGCGCACAATGGACTTTCTAGACCTGATGGTCAATATTGTATTACGAAAAAGGCTGGTTTTTATACTATCTTTTAATTTTTCTGGTTAGATTTTATATTTTTGATGTTTTTTGGTAGATTTTTTTATAATAATGTTGCAAATCTTAATGGTCAAAAAATTGATATATGTTAAGTGAGGAGTTGAGTTAGTGGTAAAAGAAAAAAGGTTATCCGCAGATAAAACTGTCATGGCACTAGAAGAAGTGCTTGCGAGGTTAGAAAGAAATATTTTATCAAAGCAGGAAACAATTAAGGCAAAGTATAGCCAAAATGCCGAATTTATAGCTCAGCTCGAGAAAGAAAATAGCTCTCTTGCACACGAACTTGAACTAGAAAAAAATAACGTTGAGAAGCTTGAATCGCGCCTTAATAGGTTAGAGGCGGTTGGCGACTCGGCAGAGAAAGAAATTGGGATCATGATCCGGCAGCTTGATAGTTTGATTATAGAACAAAACCTGCAATAATTAGGAATATAAGCTATGGGACAAGTATCAGTTACCTTTAACAATCAAGAACACCACCTAGCTTGTCAAAGTGGTGGTGAAGATCGTCTTAAAATGCTTGCTGATTATATTAACCAGCGCGCTGAAGGTCTTGTTGATCGGATGGGACCGGTTGGTGATCTGCGCCTTCTATTGATGACAGCTATTATGATCGCCGATGAATTTCATGACTCTAACGATGGAGAATTACCCTCGATTGGTGTATCAGAGACCGAGTTAAAACGGATTGATGTTGCAATGGGTAAGGCTGTTATAAGGATAGAAGAGCTAGCTAAAAATCTTGAAATTTAATTAATTGCGCCAAGGTTGAGTATAGTATTTATATACTCACAGTCGGTTATAGAATTATCATATTTAGCTTTATGAAATTGGCAGATATAAGTAAAATCATTATTTATGATTTTTTATGCCTTATTACGCCATTTATAGTGCAATACGTCCAAAAATTTAATTTAAAATACGGTATAATTTAAACTTGGCGTTGCCGAGTGGCTCAAGAAGCTTTACAAGAGAAATGCGGGTTCTGTTTTGTTAGTGGCTCACTTTAAATTCTCGGGGCGATAATTCTTCTTTGGGAGCTGCCTCTGTTAGGGCCGTGGCCTTTTTACCGCGGCGCCCACCTATACGTATTAGGTTCTGAAGAATATAAAATAGTCACGGCAAAATGGTCCCGCACCTTATATTTTAATTGAAGTTGATCTATGCTTAATAAAAAATTACAACGTGAAAAATCTTTAGTATTACGAGATCGAGCCCACGCTCAAGATGATGGCATGGCAGCGCGAAAAATTACTGCTCAGATAATTATGCTGCCGGAGTTGGATGAGATAAGAATGATTTCTGGATATTCACCTATTAAGTCAGAATTAGATTGCCTTGTAATACTAAAGGCCCTCCATGCAGCGCGTTTTCCTTTTTGTATTCCGACTACTACGCCTAAAGGAAACTCTCTTGAATTTCGATCATGGAATATGAGAACTCAACTTGAAGAAGGTCCTTTTGGAACGATGCAGTCTAGCGGAAGTATAGTAACACCTGAGGTTCTTCTTGTGCCACTTATTGCTTTTGATTTAGAAGGGAATAGGTTGGGTTATGGCGGTGGATATTATGACCGAACACTAGAACAATTAAGAGCAAAAAACATAGATTTAGTCGTGATTGGAATAGGATATGATAATCAAAAGCTTGCGAGTGTAACCACGGATAGTTATGATCAACCGTTAGACATAGTAGTAACCGAAAAAAAAACATATAGGTTTATTTAAGTGAAAATTGTATATCTTGGCGATTTAGTTGGCCGTTCAGGCCGAAGAATTGTTGCTGAAAAATTACCTGAAATTCAGGAAAAATTAAAACCAGACGCGATTATCGTAAATGGTGAAAATGCTGCTGCTGGATTTGGTATAACCGAAAAAATAGCTAAAGAGTTGTTTGATCTTGGGGTTGCTGTAATTTCAACTGGAAACCATGTTTGGGACCAAAAAGATACTAAAAGATATATAAATACCGAACCACGCATGATTAGACCGATTAACTATCCTGAGGGAGCGCCAGGAAAAGGATCTGTGATAGTTGAGGACAAACGTGGCCGAGGTATTCTTGTAATTAATGTTATGGGCCGAATATTCATGGATCCACTTGACGATCCTTTTAAGACGGTTGAAAACGAACTTAAAAAACATCAACTTGGCGCAACTGTGAAATTTATATTGGTAGATATACATGCCGAAGCAACATCTGAAAAAATGGCGATGGGTCAGTTTCTTGATGGCCGAGTATCGCTAGTGGTAGGAACCCACAGTCATATTCCCACTGCGGACGCACAAATCTTTGATGGCGGAACTGCTTACCAAACTGACGCTGGTATGTGCGGTGATTATAACAGCGTGATTGGGATGGATAAGGTAGAACCCATAAACCGCTTTACAAAAAAAATACGTGGAGATCGCTATTCACCGGCACTTGGTGATGGTACCCTTTGTGGTGTCTTTGTTCAAACTGATGATAGTACCGGTTTAGCTATACGCGTTGAACCAATCCGAATGGGCGCACGGCTCATTGAGAACTTTCCATCAATTTAACAAAAAATTATTCACAAATGCGACGGCTTGCTCTATCAAGGTTCTATAAAGAAATTTAAGATGTTTCGAGCCCTTTTAAAGTTTTAAGAAGAGAGAAGAAGATGGCAGGCCATTCAAAGTTTAAAAATATTATGCACAGAAAAGGAGCGCAAGATAAAAAACGTTCCGGTTTATTTAGTAAATTATCAAAAGAAATTACCGTTGCGGCGAAAATGGGTGGGCCTGATCCAGATTCTAATGCGCGTTTGCGTCTCGCAATACAAAACGCTCGTTCGCAAAGTATGCCAAAAGATAATATTACTCGAGCGGTTAGTAAATCAGAGGCGGGTGATAGTGCTAACTACGAGGAAATTCGCTATGAAGGGTTTGGCCCTGGCGGTACGGCAATTATAGTTGAAAGTCTGACCGATAACCGTAATCGCGCGGCGACGGATATTCGCACAGCATTTGCTAAAAATGGTGGTAATATGGGAGAGGGCGGCAGTGTTTCCTACCAATTTGATCACGTTGGGGAGATCATCTTTGAAGAAAGTAGCGTTTCCAACGATGATATGTTTGAACGGGCCCTGGACGCTGGAGCTGATAATGTTGAAAGTGATGATAATATTCACGAAATCAATTGTGCCATGGAAGACTTGAATGTTGTTTCCGCCGCCCTTACATCCGCCATGGGTGAGGAGCCAAAGTCAACAAAACTAATCTGGAAAGCGCAAAATACTATCACCCTCGATTTGGATAGCGCAACGAAACTAATGAAAATGATTGATGCATTAGAAGACTTGGATGACGTGCAGAACGTATATGGTAATTATGAAATTTCTGAAGCAGTAATGGAGAAGCTTGGGGCGTGACTAATAATCGGCAACGATTGGTAGGGTTTGATCCTGGTCTTCGAAAAACCGGGTGGGGTATAATTGATGTTGAGGGTTCCCGCCTAAGTCACGTGGCAAATGGTGTGATAAAAACGGAGAATGCACTTTCCCTCGCAGAGCGCCTTGTGCAACTTTATGATGGCTTAAGCCAAGTTATTATTGATTGGCAGCCAGTATCGGCTGCCGTTGAAGAAACATTTGTTAATAAAAATCCTAACTCGACATTAAAATTGGGTCAGGCGCGGGGAATTTCGTTACTAGTTCCAGCTATGGCGGGTCTTCCTGTTGCTGAATATTCACCCAATCATATTAAAAAATTAGTGGTTGGGTCAGGGCATGCTGGTAAAGATCAAGTGAAGGCGATGTTAGGAATTTTACTTCCTGGTATAAAAATAAATGGTGAAGATGCTGGTGACGCACTTGCGGTGGCAATATGTCATGCTCATAGCGGTGGTGCTCAGGGGCGTCTCTCAGAGGCTATTGATAAGGCTGGATTGACGGGCAGGGGTGCTCAAATTATAATGAAGGGAACAAGGACGTGATAGCTAAACTCCGTGGGCTACTTGATAGTTTTGGTGATGACTGGTGTATCATTGATGTTAATGGCATTGGTTATCATGTTTTTTGCTCCTCACGTACTCTTAATAATTTGAATGGGTTGGGGGAGGAAGTAACACTTCTTGTTGAAACTCACATACGCGAGGATCACTTTCACCTCTTTGGTTTTGCCACTGAACTGGAGCGTGATTGGTTTAGGCTGGTTCAAACTGTGCAGGGTGTTGGAGCTAAAGTAGCATTGGCTATTCTTTCAGCCGTTGGACCAGAGGAGCTTTCAAACTCTATTGCTGCACAGGATAAATCCGTGGTTGGACAGGCTACTGGTGTTGGACCAAAGCTAGCTACTCGGATCATCCATGAGCTTAAAGATAAAGTGGCTAAGTTCGCATTAACACCAGTTAAATTAGGAGATGGATCCCCGGGAAGGTCATCTGCTCTTGGTGACGCTGTGTCGGCGCTTTCAAATTTAGGTTACAAGCAAGCTGAAGCTTACACTGCTGTTTCAAAGGCTATAAACGATGGCGCAGATGATGATGTTCAAGTGCTGATAAGGCTTGGGCTTAAGGAGCTTGCTAAATGAGTGATCAGGAAGACCGCATAACCAGTGGTAGTGAATTGCAGGGTGATGCTGATATTTCTCTGCGTCCGGCAACGCTCAGTGAATTTATAGGTCAACGCAAAGCCTGTGATAACCTCAAAGTTTTTATTGAAGCTGCGAAAGCCCGCGGTAAAGCTCTTGACCACGTATTATTTTTTGGCCCGCCAGGCTTGGGAAAAACTACACTTGCACAAATTATGGCCCGCGAGTTAGGGGTTAACTTTAGGGCAACCTCCGGTCCAGTAATTTCCAAATCTGGCGACTTGGCAGCGCTTCTGACTAACCTTGAAGAAAATGACATTCTCTTTATTGATGAAATTCACCGTCTTAATCCGGCGGTTGAGGAAATTCTTTATCCGGCTATGGAAGATTTTCATCTTGATTTAATAATTGGTGAGGGGCCTGCGGCCCGTTCCGTGCGTATTGACCTTCCCCCCTTTACCCTGGTGGGTGCAACAACAAGGTCCGGTCTTCTAACAACCCCCTTACGAGACAGGTTTGGTATTCCAACGCGGCTTAATTTTTATGACCCAGAAGATCTTGAGAAAATTGTCACCCGCGCGGCCCGCGTTCTTGGCGTTGAAATTGATGCCAATGGTTCCCTGGAAATTGCTCGGCGCGCACGGGGTACCCCAAGGATCGCGGGCAGACTTCTTCGGCGGGTCAGTGACTTTGCTCTTGTTGCAGGAAGTGGTCCGATAGATGCAGAAATAGCAGATAACGCTCTTAAAAGATTGGAAGTCGATGCGCGTGGTCTCGATGCAATGGATCACAAATACCTTAGGTGCATTGGAGAAAGTTATGGTGGTGGACCAGTTGGTATTGAAACGCTGGCCGCGGCACTGAGTGAACCACGAGATGCAATCGAAGATATTATTGAACCATACTTAATGCAAATGGGGCTGGTGCAACGCACGTCTCGTGGGCGTATGTTGTCGCCTCAGGCTTTTGAACATATTGGCCTTAAAAAACCAAAAATTTTTGATAGTTCACAACCTGATATGCTGGAAAATGAGAAAAAAATTATAAATGACTAAAATTTTGCCACATTCTGGATTTATTGATGACACCAGACATCACTTCCCACTGCGTGTTTATTATGAGGATACAGATTTAGGGGGTGTTGTGTATTATGCTAATTATCTTAAGTTTATGGAGCGCGCCCGCTCTGAAATGCTTAGGTTAATCGGTATTAACCAAAAACAAATGTTAAAATTTAACCACTATGAAGATGTTATTTTTGTCGTTAGGCATGCTAAGGTTGACTTTATTCAATCTGCCGAATTTGATGATCATTTGGTTGTTATAACTGAAATTATAAAGCTTGGTGGTGCGAGCCTCGTTATCAAGCAAGATGTCACTAGAAATGATAAAATTCTCGTGAATGGAATAATAAAAATTGCTGCAATCAATAATGAAGGTAAGCCGAAAAAAATATTAGGCGAATTAAGAGAAAAAATAAACTTAACAAACTCAAATATAATTTAGGGAACAATAATGGCACAAGAAATAATACCAAGTCCAGTTGAGACTGTGGAGGCTATTAATTTAGGCGGAACAGTGCCAGATTTTTCATTTTTCGGCATGTTCTGGCAGGCTGACTTTATTGTTCAAGGAGTGATGATTATATTGCTCGGAGCTTCGGTTTGGTGCTGGGCGATAATTTGGGATAAATACAAACGATTGGGTAATGTCAGGAGACGAGCTGATAAATTTGAAAGTGATTTTTGGTCTGGTAACAGCCTTGAAGAACTTTATGAACGAACCCGCCATGATCCAGATCACCCTATGGCCATCCTTTTTGTATCGGCAATGCGCGAATGGCAAAGATCGTCTGCCACGAGTACTGGAAAAATTGCTATGGGTACGCAGGAGAGAATTTATAGGGTAATGCAGGTGACAGTAAGCCGCGAAATGGAGCGGCTGGAGCATTATTTAAGTGTTTTAGCTACGGTTGGCTCCACTGCGCCCTTTGTTGGCTTGTTCGGAACTGTTTGGGGCATCATGAATAGTTTTCAGTCTATTGCTTCCTCCAATAACTCTTCTCTTGCAGTTGTAGCGCCGGGTATTGCTGAGGCACTTGCTGCAACTGCCATGGGTCTTGTTGCTGCTATCCCAGCAGTGATTGCTTATAATGTGTTGTCAGCTGACCTTGGTCGTTATGCGAACAGGCTCGAAGGTTTTGCGGAGGAATTTGGAACAATACTCTCACGTCAAATGGATGAGGAATAGGATTAATGCAGATAAACGGAAGAGGCGGAAATATTCGGCGAACAGGGTTTGCAAAGCGTCATAAGCAAATGAGCGATATTAATGTAACGCCCTTTGTAGATGTTATGCTTGTGCTACTGGTGGTTTTCATGGTGACTGCACCGCTTTTGACCGTGGGTGTGCCAATTGATCTCCCTAATTCACAAGCAAATAACCTTCCAGAAAATGATACACCGCTCTCAATTACTATTGATGAGGAAGGAAAAATTTATCTTCAGGACGAAGAAGTTGACCTTAATCAGATGGTGGCACGGATCACAGTGATTTTTGAAAACCGCAAAGAAGATCGTATTTATGTTCATGGGGATCAGAGTGTAAATTACGGTCGTGTTATGGAAGTTATAGGACTTCTTAACGGCAATGGATTTTCGAGGGTCGCTATGGTTACGGACCCCTCAAGGTAGAATTAGATGAAGAATGCACTGATCATATCTGGATTTTTTCATGTTGTATTGCTAGTTACGGCAGCGATGGAAATACCTTGGTTTGACGATGTTGAGAATTCTGAGATGGTTATAATACCAGTTGAAATTTTGCCGTTTTCAGAGGAAACAAGAACTAAAGAAATTGCAAAACTCCCAAACATAGATCGTAAAAAACCGAATCCACCTGAGAAGCAACCAATACGGCAGGCTAAGCTTCCGCCGCCCCCTCCAAAAATGCTTTCAACTATGCCATTGCCTAACCAGGTACAAAAACCACCAAAAAATATTAAGGTTGTGGATTTAAAAACTGTCGCACCACAAATAAGTCAGCGCAAAAAACCAAAGCCACCTAGCAGATATAATTCAGATCGCATCGCACAGCTTCTTAACAAAGTACCTAAAAAAGAAAATGTAATAGAACGACTTTCTGATAGACTTGGCTCGCAAGAACAGCAAGAAAATTCATTAGATATTCGGCGTCAGGTTATGTCTATAAGTTCAGCAATACAAAAAAAAATTGAAGATCAGTGTTGGAACCCACCATCTGGTGCGCTGGATGCAGGTAGTCTTAAAGTAAGGGTTAAATTTTACCTTACTCAAGAAGGAAAGTTGGCGCGGCCACCTGTCGCTGATGATTATGTTCGTATGGCTGGCTCTATGAAAGTAGCGGCAGATAGTGCACTGCGAGCGGTCCGAATGTGTGCGCCCTATAGTGACTTAAAGTTACCACAAGAAATGTATGACCAGTGGCGAGAGGTTATTCTTAACTTTGACCCTTCCGGTATGATAGGTTAGTAAAATGCTAGACATAAAAGGAGACAAAACATGAAACTGTTAAATTTTTTAATACTATCCTTATTAGGATTTGTTTTTATAAGTTTGCCTGCGCATGCTGTAATTGAAATAGATATTACTCGAGGTAACGTGCAGCCACTGCCTATTGCTATCACTCCATTGTTAGGAGATGGCGACGTATTGACTAAGGCTGGTTCAGTTTTACAGATTGGGGAAAAAATTGCGCAAGTAGTTACTGCTGACCTTGAACGTTCAGGTCTTTTTAGTGCAATTAATCCGACCGCTTTTATTAATACTAATAATACGAGTTCCGCGCCACAATTTTCTAATTGGCGCGCTGTTGGTGCGCAGGCCTTGTTAACAGGCGGTGCTGTTCTTGAAGGAGACGGTCGTGTCCGTGTTGAATTTAGACTTTGGGACGTCCTTGCTGGCAGCCAAATGATAGGGCTTCGATTATTTACGACACCAAGTAATTGGCGGCGTATAGCCCATTTGATATCGGATGCAATTTATAAACGTCTCACAGGTGAGGATGGTTATTTTGATACTCGTATTGTTTATATTTCTGAAAGCGGACCTTATCTTGATCGCATCAAACAACTCGCCATTATGGATCAGGATGGACATAACCATGAGTTTTTAACAGACGGATCATATATGGTCCTCAATCCACGTTTCTCACCAACGTCTCAGGAAATTACATATTTATCTTATTATAATGATACTCCTCGTGTTTATTTATTTGATATTGAGACTGGTAAAAGAGAGATGCTTGGGGAATTTGAGGGAATGACCTTTGCTCCGCGCTTTTCACCGGATGGCAAAAAAGTAATAATGTCAAAAGCCGAACGAGGAAATTCAGATATCTTTGTTATGGAGTTAGCAACAAGACATGTTCAGCAATTAACAACACACTCAGCTATTGATACAAGCCCTAGTTATGCCCCCGAGGGTGATTATGTTACTTTCAATTCAGATCGTGGCGGGTCACAGCAGCTTTATATTATGAATTCTGACGGGAATAACATAAAGCGTATAAGCTTTGGAACAGGCATTTATGCTACGCCAGTTTGGTCGCCACGGGGCGATTTGATTGCCTTTACAAAGCAGACCGGTGGCAAATTTTATATTGGTGTAATGAGACCAGATGGTACCGGTGAGAGAATTCTTACCGAAAGTTTCTTTGAAGAGGGGCCCACATGGTCGCCAAATGGCAGGGTTCTTATGTATTATCGTAAATATCCATATGACAATCGTGGCGGTGGGGGTGATACTCAATTATGGTCTGTTGATCTGACGGGTTATAATGAACGGCAGATCATTACGCCCCTTGATGGGTCAGACCCTGCCTGGTCACCTTTGCTGGATTGATAATCAATTATAGCTATTTTTGTTACTTGATTACTCAGTTATCTATGCTTATAGTCTAATTATAACTATTTATCGGTAGATTTTGTATTTAATTATTCATCATAATTTACATGAAAATGATAACGTTTTGGGAAAATAAAAAATAAATTTGAGAAGGATTACTAAATGAGAAATAGATATCATGTAAAATTTTTAGTAACGCTTGGTGCAGCATTTGTACTAAGTGCTTGTGCTAATATGGGAAATACTGGTAGGGATGTCGCTCCGGTAATGTCAGACCCAATAGAAAATATAGCTCCACCAACGCCAATGATGCCTGTTGTGGTTGATAGACTTGACCCACTTTCACAAGAAGCACTTAATCAAGTTATGGGTGGAATGGGCGGAGCAACAATTAATTTTGCATATGACAGATATGATGTTGATACCGCAGCACGAAGCACCCTACAGGCGCAAGCTACTTGGATGAAGACAAATAGTGTTAATGTGATTGTCGAAGGTCATTGTGATGAGCGTGGAACACGTGAATATAACATAGCGCTTGGCGATCGCCGCGCAAACGCGGTTAAAAATTATCTTGTTGCAATGGGCGTTAGCGGTTCGCGTGTTCGTACAGTGAGTTACGGTAAAGAGCGGCCGGTAGGGACTGATCAAGATGCTAACCGTCGCGGATACACGCGCGTAAATTAATAGTTAATTTTTTTTCTAAATGCCCGTGTGACTAATTGCAGTCACGCGGGCATTTTTTTAATAAAAAAGAGTAATGATACGGAGCTCCTTATGTTGAACAAAATTTTGTCAAATATTTTAATGTTATCAATTGGAATGGTTATCTTGATAATGGCCAATGATAACTCGTTTGCTCAATCTACTAGAGAGCGGGTTAATGTTATTGAAAAACAGCTCAACGCGATACAGCGCCGCGTCTTTAAATCCGGTAGCCGCTTTCAACCCGCTGGTGATAGTGATGCACCCTCTGGCACTGTAGGCTCTGAGGGAATGTTAATTGCTGAAATAAACATCCGTATTTCCGAGCTCGAAACCCAGCTCCGTCAAATGACAGGCCAGCTTGAGGAAGCTAATTTTAAGGTATCATCCTTAAGCCGACAAATAGAAACAATGGAAAAAGATTATGAGTTTCGTTTTGTTGAGATTGAAGGAGGAGTTGGAGGCTTAACGCCAAAGGTAAGTTCTAGATCTATTTCCAATAATGCTCCTGCAGCTACGAGCACCCCAAAACAAAAATATGACTATGCGTATGGCCTAGTCTCAAATGCTCAATATGATGAGGCTGAAATAAGCTTGCTTGAATTTTTGCAGGATTATCCAGAGAATACTCTCGCGGGTAATGCGCAGTATTGGCTTGGGCAAACTTTTTATGCGCGGTCAAATTATGATGATGCAACCAGAACCTTTATTGAGGGAATGGTGAAATATCCCAAGAGTACAAAAGCCCCAGCATTTATTCTTAAAGTAGGCATGTCATTAAACAAACGGGGTGAAAAAAGCGATGCTTGTGACATCTACCGAGAGCTTAATGCGCGTTTTCCGGATAGTTCAGAAAATACTCGACTGCGCCCGGTTGAGGAAAGAAAAGCAGGATGCGATTAAGTGAAAAAAATGAGTTTAAGTCGATTTCTACTGATGGATTTGAAAATCTCGTGGAAGCACTTGAAATTGGGATGCCTAAGAGTATAGCTGTTGGCGTATCTGGCGGGGCTGATAGTTTGGCACTTACGTTACTGCTTAATCAGTATTGTCAAGACCACTCTATTCAGTTTTTTGCTCTGACAGTTGATCATGGTCTTCGTAAAAAATCTGAGCAGGAAACCAAGCAATTAAGTGATTGGCTTTCTGCATGGGATATTGAACTTCATATTCTAAAATGGACTGGTCATAAACCCATTGCGAATATTCAGGACGAAGCAAGAGTTGCACGTTACGGGCTGATGGGCCAGTGGTGTAAAGACAATGGTATATCTCATTTATTTTTAGCTCATCATATGCAGGATCAAGCAGAAACATTTTTAATTCGGCTGTTTCGAGGAAGTGGTGTCGACGGTCTTTCAGCAATGAAGAGAAGTAGTGAATTTCCCACTGCAAAAAAATCTGATAAATTTCCAAAAATTTATCGACCTCTTTTAGGTGTTTGTAAAGAAAGTCTTGAAAAGTATTTAATAAATCTTAATCAAAAGTGGATCGAGGACCCGAGTAATAATGATAATAAATTTACACGAGTGCAGGTCCGTGATCTTCTACAAAATAATGTAATTAAAGGGTTCGATGTTGCGCGCCTTTCTTCGACGGTAGATAGGATGCAGCGAGTTAGGTCTTTCTTGGAAGAGCAGACGAGATTAGCCCTATCGGATTATGTTAGTTATAGTGATTTTGGATATGCTAGCCTTAACCTTAATTTCCAAAAGAACCTTCACGAAGAAATTTCTTTAAGGTTATTGAGTGAAGTTTTAAAAACTATTGGAGGAAGGGGCCATCCTCCACGTCACGAAAAACTCAAGGCTTTACTAAATAATTTTAAAAAACCAAAATTTTCTGGAAAAACTCTTTTGGGCGTGATTATGTTTCAGGTTTCCGAGGGGTGTATTATTTTTACTAGAGAGCCTAGGGGTATTCCAATTGAGATAAATATTACGAAGTTAAAAACATATCTGTGGGATAATAGATTTCTTATTGAGGCGGGGAAACTATCCGGAAAAATAGTTCCTATTGACGATAATGCTATTAAATATATTGCAGGGATAATCCCGGATATTAAAGAACGTTTTTTAGTTATTTTTGATCACCATCGGCTTCGAGATAGAGTTTTACCATCCTTGCCATGTATTATTGGCGATAATGGTAAACTAATACTACCTGATTTTCTTCTGTCAGAGCTTGATAGTCCCGATTTAGATGGATTTTCAGCAGTTTTTGACAAATAAAGATAAACTAAAATAAAAATTTTTATATTTGGCTTGTTTCAAAATAGTTTGCACCTATCTATTGGATATGAAACAATGATATCTGAACAAAAATACTTAAATAGAGGTTCTATACGTGGGCAATATGAAACGTAATTTCGCATTCTGGTTGATTATCTTAATTTTACTACTCGCTTTGTTTAGTGCGTTTAAAGGACCTTCTGGTAGTGATAACCGCTCTGAAATTTCCTATTCTGAATTTTTATCAGGGGTTAATTCTGGTAATATCTCTAGTGTAACAATACAAGAAAATAATATTGCTGGTCAAATGACTAACGGTATGACCTTTCAAACTTACGCCCCATATGACGCTTCACTAATCGACAAGCTTAGTGCTAAAGGTGTAGATATAAATGCAAAGCCTATTGAAAGTAGTGTGCTTGGTACGTTTCTGCTGAGCTGGCTGCCATTTATCGTTTTAATAGGTATTTGGGTATTTTTCATGCGTAAAATGCAGGGCGGTGGCGGAGCTATGGGCTTTGGTAAATCAAAAGCCAAACTACTAAACGAAATGTCTGGGCGGGTTACCTTTGATGATGTGGCTGGAATTGAAGAAGCCAAAGAAGAGCTTGAGGAGATTGTAGAATTTCTTAAAGATCCTACTAAATATCAACGTCTTGGTGCTGTAATACCAAAGGGAGCGCTACTTGTAGGGCCTCCAGGTACTGGTAAAACTCTTCTTGCACGTGCAATTGCCGGTGAAGCAAACGTGCCGTTTTTTACAATTTCAGGTTCCGATTTTGTGGAAATGTTTGTTGGTGTGGGTGCAAGCCGTGTACGTGATATGTTTGAACAAGGTAAAAACCATGCTCCTTGCATTATCTTCATTGATGAAATCGATGCAGTAGGCCGTCATCGTGGTGCGGGTCTTGGTGGTGGTAATGATGAGCGTGAACAGACACTCAATCAGTTGCTTGTCGAAATGGATGGCTTTGAAGCAAATGAAGGAATTATTCTTCTTGCTGCGACAAACAGGCCTGACGTTCTTGATCCTGCGTTGTTACGACCGGGTCGTTTTGACCGTCAAGTCGTTGTTTCCAACCCCGACATTCTTGGACGTGAAAAAATTCTTAAAGTGCATATGAAAAAGGTGCCGCTAGGTGCCGATGTTAAGCCACGGGTTATTGCTCGCGGAACACCTGGTTTTTCCGGTGCTGATATCGCTAATCTTGTCAATGAGGCGGCTTTACTTGCGGCACGTAAGGGTAAGCGAGTTGTTACTATGGAGGATTTTGAACAGTCCAAAGATAAAGTAATGATGGGCGCCGAGCGCCGCTCGATGGTTATGCAGGAAAGTGAAAGAAAGTTGACTGCTTACCACGAGGGTGGTCACGCGCTTGTTGCAGTCCACTGCCCGGCGTCTGATCCCATTCATAAAGCAACAATTATTCCGCGCGGACAAGCTCTTGGAATGGTGATGCGCCTACCAGAACATGATCAATTGTCTATGAGCCGTGAAAAAATGCATGCAGACCTTGCTGTTGCTATGGGGGGGCGCGTCGCAGAAGAACTTATCTTTGGTTACGATAAAGTCACCTCCGGTGCCTCATCGGATATTTCATACGCTACCAAAATGGCACGGGCTATGGTTACTCGGTGGGGTATGAGTGATAAACTAGGACCACTAGAATACGGTGAAAATCAGCAAGAAGTCTTTCTTGGTCATTCTGTGGCACAAAGCCAGACTATATCAAGTGCGACTGCAAAAATTATTGATGAAGAAATCCGGGATCTAGTCGAATCTGCATATAAACGCGCTACGAAGATCTTAACAGATAACATTGATGATCTTCATAAGCTTGGTAAAGGCCTTCTAGAATACGAAACATTGAGCGGGGAAGAAATAAAAGACCTTCTTGCCGGCAAGATAATTCAACAGAAGACCGAAGATGATGATGAAACAGACGGTAAGCCGGCTGGCTCTGTACCATCCACCAAGAAACCAAAGAAAAAGAGTGATAATATTGGTTCTGATCCTATTCCGGAAAGTTAATTTTTGGCGATCCAAATAGACACAGATAAAATTTATGTTCAGCCACTAGGATTAGTGAGGGGTTCTACTTATTGTGACAGGGTTTTTAAAAATCTTGCCAGTGGTGATATTTACTTTGCCGCAGTAAGAATTATAAGCCGCACAAAGCGGGGTGTAGCAGAAGAAATTGTTTCTATTGTAGAACTAGATAATTTTCTAAAAAAAAAGTCCAAGACTGTCGCAAAGAAAATTAAGACGCTTCTTAATAATATTGAAAGCCCTCGGGTAGCCCTAATATTAAATAACGGAAGCGTGATTAGGTGGCAAAAACCTGTTATTCAGGGTGTGCTTAATGTAACTCCAGATAGCTTTTCCGACGGGGGCCAGTATTCTGATATTGAATTAGCCCTGTCCCACGTCCATGAAATGATAAGCGCTGGTGCTGATATTATAGATATTGGGGGCGAAACAACTAAGCCAGGGGCGCAATCGGTTTCCATTAAAAGTGAACAATCTCGCGTTCTGCCAGTAATAAAAAGCTTGGCAACACTTGGTTTCCCTTTATCAATTGATAGTCGTAATGCTGAGGTGATGAACGATGCTATCCTAAATGGTGCACATATTATAAATGATGTCAGTGCCTTAGGTCATGACCTAAAGAGTATTGAGGTGGTAAAGAAAGAAGATGTTCCTATAGTTTTGATGCATGCACAAGGAACCCCTGAGATTATGCAGAATAATCCCTTATATGATCATATTCTTCTCGATATTTACGACTATCTGGAGGGCCGCATTAAAATGTGTCTTGATGCAGGAATTGATAAAAATAAGATTATCGTTGATCCTGGGATTGGTTTTGGTAAAACTGTAGAGCATAATCTAGAAATTCTTAAAGGAGTTGCTATTTTTCACGGGCTCGGAGTTCCGCTTTTGGTAGGTACTTCCCGTAAGAGTTTTATAGGTAAAATAACGGGCGAAAAGGTTGCCAAAAATAGAATTTTTGGATCAATTGCAGCTATGCTATTATGCCTTGATCAGGGCGTACAAATTGTTCGAGTACATGATGTTGAGGAAGCCATGCAGGCTATTAGTGTGTGGAATGCTACTTAAAAAATTTAAGATAATTAAATTGCATGGTTTTTAATTTTACTACGTATAAGAATATAACCATTAAATAATTATTAATACTTAAAGAGATTGTTATTATGACAAAAAAATATTTTGGAACTGATGGTATCCGCGGTGAAGTGAATAAAGGAAATATGACTGCAGAGCTTGCTATGTGTGTTGGTATGGCGGCGGGTAAATATTTTACTAAAGGTAATCATAAACACAGAGTTGTAATTGGCAAAGATACCCGTCTCTCGGGCTATCTACTTGAACCAGCACTGACAAGCGGCTTTATTTCGATGGGAATGGATGTGGTTCTCCTCGGTCCTATGCCAACGCCGGCTGTGGCTATGCTTACCCGCTCCCTCCGGGCAGACTTAGGTGTTATGTTAACAGCTTCACATAATCAATTTTCTGATAACGGTATAAAATTATTTGATAACACCGGCAATAAACTTTCCGATAAGATAGAGCTAGAAATAGAAGAAGGAATGATTAATAAACCTAATAAGTATTTAGTTTCATCTAAAGATCTTGGTAGAGCTGAGCGGCTTAAGAATGCTGTAGGACGCTATATTGAATTTTCCAAAAATACCTTTCCTAAACAACTACGCCTTGATGGTGTCAAAATAGTATTGGACTGCGCAAATGGCGCAGCTTATAGAACAGCGCCCAGTGTGTTATGGGAACTTGGGGCGGAGGTAATTCCTGTTGGCATTTCACCAAATGGGACAAATATTAACAAAGATTGCGGTTCAACTTATCCAAAGACTTTCTGTGATAAAGTAATTGAAACAGGCGCTGATATTGGTATCGCTCTTGATGGCGATGCGGACCGTCTGATTGTTTGTGATGAAAAAGGTAATATCATTGATGGGGACCAGGTGATGGCGGCTATAGCAAGTAATTGGTATGAAAAAGGACGATTGAAAGGTGGGGCAGTTGTTTCCACCCTAATGTCTAATCTTGGCCTTGAAATGTATATAAAGTCTCTCGGATTAAAATTTGAGAGAACAAATGTTGGTGACCGCTATGTCGTAGCAAAAATGCAGGAAATGGGTTGCAATGTTGGTGGAGAACAATCTGGGCATATTGTCCTCACGGACTTTAATACGACTGGTGATGGGCTCGTCGCGGCACTTCAAATATTGAGCATATTAATAGAAAAAAATAAAATGGCTAGTGTAGTCTTTAATTCCTTTGAGGCTTATCCACAGTACCTTGAAAATGTGAGATACTCTGAAGGTCAGAACCCTCTTAAAAACAAGAACGTCATAGAAGCTATTAGTGATGGAGAAAGATTACTAAATACTTTGGGCCGGGTTCTCGTTCGAAAATCAGGTACTGAACCATTGATACGGGTCATGGCTGAAGGTCCAGATGCTAACGTTGTAAATAGTGTAGCTAAGGATATAGTTTCCGCAATTCAGGCTAGCATAATAAGAGTGTGATAAATGAAGGGTAAGATACTTACCATAGCTGGCTCAGATCCGAGTGGTGGGGCTGGAATTCAGGCTGACATTAAAACAATCTCCTCTCTTGGTGGTTATGCAATGTCGGCCATAACTGCAATTACGGTACAAAATACAAATACTGTCAGTGAAGTGTTTGAGGTTCCTGCAAGCCTTGTCAATTCTCAGATACTGAGCGTTTTGGGTGATATCGGCGTTGATGTAATTAAAACCGGTATGCTACTCTCGCTAGATATTGTTCTAAGCGTCAGCGATGTATTGCGGGATTATTGCGATAGTATTCCTTTGATAGTTGACCCAGTTATGATGTCTACGAGTGGTAGAGTACTTCTTAACAGTAATGCTACTGAAGCAATGATTAGTGAAATTTTACCACAGACAGCATTACTGACACCTAATTTGGCTGAAGCATCAAAACTCACGGGAACAGAACTTTTGGAAAAAATAGATGATATGCGGCGGGCCGCTGACGACCTTTTAAAGATGGGACCGGACGCCGTTCTAGTAAAAGGGGGTCATCTTAAGGGAAACACCGTGACTGATTTGCTCCTAACTCAAAATAGTGAAAAAATATTCACTTCGTTAAGGGTGCCAGATAAAAATAACCATGGAACAGGCTGCACTCTAGCCTCAGGTATTGCAACTGGTTTAGCTCAAGGTTTAAATCTGGAGGATGCGATTGTTCGTGCCCGTAAATTTGTTCAAAAGGCACTAGAGCAGGCGCCAAATTTTGGTAACGGGTCTGGGCCTATAAATCATCTTGTTCGTGTTGACTAAAAGCATACTGGACTGTGGCTGCAATAAAATATAGTATTCTTTCATCAAATAATAAAACGCTTTTTTTGTGGGGAATTCTCTATTATGCTAAAATTAAAATCTGCACTTATCTGTATCATTAGCACTGTAATATTTATGGTCGCTGCTAATGCTCAAACCATCGAGCAGGTAAATGATAAATTCCGGCAATTAAATGAATATCTTCCAACGTCGAACGTATACCGTACTGCATCTGGGGCACCTGGGCATGAGTACTGGCAGCAGCAGGCGGACTATAAAATTGATGTGACGCTAGATGACCAGAACCAGATACTTACCGGATCTGCAACTATTAAATATTATAATAACTCCCCTGATAGTCTAAAGTATATCTGGATGCAGATGGATCAAAACCGCTTTAATACCGATACCTCGATGGACCAAGCTAGCCGTACAGCGTCCCGCACTACTACTGGTACAACAATGGAACTATTTAGAAAGTATACGGACGAGAAAACATTTGATGGGGGCTATAAAATTACTTCTCTCAAAGGTGAAGACGGTACGGAGTTGATTTCAACCGTAGTTGGATCAATGATGAGAATTGATCTGAAAACACCACTGGCCGCCGGTGCAACAACGACCTTCTCAATAAATTGGTGGTATAATATACCAGATGCCAAGAAATTTAAGCTTTCACGTCAGGGCTACGAGTATTTTCCACGGGATGGCAACCGTATTTATGAAATTGCCCAGTGGTACCCGCGGGTTACTGCCTATTCTGATTATGAGGGTTGGCATAATAAGGAATACCAAGGTAGCGGTGAGTTTACTCTTGAGTTTGGTGATTACGATGTCACCATTACTGCACCAGCAGACCATATTGTTGCCTCAACTGGTGAACTACAAAATAGTGTAGAAGTGCTCACTGAGGACCAACGGGACCGCTTGATCGAAGCACGTACTGCATCCGTTCCAATATTCATCGTAACACCGGCAGAGGCGGTGAAAAATGAAAAATCTACTAATGAAACTACAAAAACTTGGCATTATAAAGCTGAAAACGTTCGTGATTTCGCCTTTGCATCGAGCCGTAAATTTATATGGGATGCAATGGGCTACCGAATGAAGGAAAATGGTAAAACCGTCATGGCTATGTCCTATTATCCAATGGCCGGTCAGCCACTCTGGTCTGACGTATCAACCCAGGCGGTAATGCACACTCTTCAGGTTTATAATAAATATTCGCTTACCTATCCTTATCCGGTAGCTCTATCTATTAACGGACCAATTGGTGGTATGGAGTATCCGATGATCAGCTTTAACGGTGCTCGCCCAACCATCCAAGAAGACGGTACCCGTACGTATGGTCGCAGAACAAAACATGGTTTAATTGGTGTAATAATTCATGAAGTAGGCCATAATTATTACCCTATGATCATTAACTCTGACGAACGTCAATGGACATGGATGGACGAAGGAATGAATTCTTTTGTTCAAAGCCTGGCACATCAAGAATGGAAAGAAGATTATCCGCTTGGTCGAATTGATCCCCGTAATATTACGGGCTACATGACGAGCACCAATCAGGTACCTATAATGTCGAATGCTGAATCGCTACTGCAAAAAGGTAATAATGCATATGCTAAACCGGCAACAGCCCTTAATATTTTGCGGGAAAGCATTTTAGGGAAGGAGTTATTTGATTTTGCTTTTCGTGAATTTGCTCAACGCTGGAAATTTAAGCGTCCGACGCCGGCTGATTTCTTTCGGACAATGGAGGATGCCAGTGGTGTTGACCTAGATTGGTTTTGGCGCGGCTGGTTCTATACTACTGAACATGTAGATATCTCTCTTGATAATGTTCGTCATTTTAGCATTAATACCCAAGACCCTGAAATTGAGGAAGAATTTAAGCGTCGCCAAGAAATGGAAAAAAGAACTCACCCAAGCTATTTCAGTAATGATGATTTTCCAAAACGTATTGATGATTTTCCAAGTATTAAAGATTTTTATAACGATAATGATGAATTTACAGTCACGAATGAACAGCACAATAAATATAATAAACTAATTTCTGGTCTTGATGACTGGCAATTAAAGATGTTGAGTGATGATAGTCATATTTATATGCTTGATTTTAGTAATCTAGGGGGGTTATTGATGCCGCTTTATGTTCAATTGGAATATACAGATGGCAGTAAGGAAGAAAAGCGCTTTCCTGCTGAAATTTGGAAAAAGAACTATAATCAAGTAACAAAGATGATAGTTACAGACAAAGAAGTTTCTGCTGTGGTCCTAGATCCAAATTATGAAACGGCTGATACAGATACGTTCAATAATTTTTTCCCACGCCGTATTATCGAGAGCCGTTTTGATTTAGTGAAAGAAGAGGCAAGAAGTCGTCGTGACATGCTGAAGGAAAACCTCGAGGAAATAAAACTTCTTGAAGACTACAAGAAAGAACAAGGGGAAAAAGATAAAGATAATGATAAGAAGTTTAAAGAAAACTTTGAAAAACTACTTAAAGAATATAATTAGTGATCCTTAGAAATTTTTATAAGTTTCTAATTATTTATTGTGTGATGTTGCTACCTGGCAATGTTTACGCACATCGCTTCTATGCTTCCTTTAGCCAAGTCGAGATGCAGCCAAATAAGGGAACTATAGAGGTAACTCATCGTATCTTTACCCATGACATTGAAGATCTTTTGGACCGCTATCAGGACGGCCATAGTGAACTTACTGATGACGTCATAGAAGCCTTCCTAAAGGACTATATTATTCAAGCTTTCGCTATCTACGGGGCTAACGGTGAGACGCTTCCACTTTCTTGGATAGCAATTGAAGTAAATCTTGAGAATATTTTTGTTTATCAGGAAGCAGATCTGATCGAGGGAAGCCAAACCTTAATTATTGCAAATCGAATTTTGCACGACCTTTTTGATAACCAAAGCAATACTGTGAATTTAAAACTAGAAGGAAAAGTAAAAAGTCATACTTTTCAAAAAGATAGTAAACTATATCAAATTTCATTTAATGGGCGGACGGGTGACTATCCATTTAAAAACTAAATTTTCTTGTTTGTGAAATACCCTCGTTGACAATTTATTTTACTTCTCTATATTCCACCGTGGGCTATCCCTCCCCAACGGGGGACAGCTATTCTGGAAGGAATAGGAGACATATAATGTTACCAGAAAAGAAGCCGGCATCACCGCTGTTTTCATCAGGCCCGTGTGCGAAACGCCCGGGTTGGAAAATAGAAAATTTAAAAAATGCGCCCTTGGGCCGCTCTCACCGTTCTGCTATTGGCAAATCGCGCTTAAAAGAAGCTCTTGATAAAACTTCCGAAATACTAGACCTACCTGAGGATTACTTAGTTGGTATTGTGCCAGGCTCAGATACTGGCGCTATTGAAATGGCGCTATGGTCACTTCTTGGCGCTCGCGGAGTTGATATGTTAGCGTGGGAAAGTTTTGGCAGTGGCTGGGTCACGGATGTGACTAGGCAACTTAAACTAAACGACGTACGAACAATTGAAGCTCCATACGGTCAGCTCCCCGACTTGACGCTCGTTGATCCAGGACGCGATGTTGTATTTACCTGGAATGGAACTACTTCGGGCGTAAAAGTACCAAATGGTGACTGGATATCTGATAAAAGAGCTGGTCTGACAATATGTGACGCAACGTCAGCTGCTTTTGCTATGGATCTTCCATGGGAAAAACTCGACGTGACAACTTATTCTTGGCAGAAGGTCATGGGTGGTGAGGGGGCGCACGGAATGATTATTCTTTCCCCACGTGCGGTTGAACGCCTTGAAAGTTATAGGCCTCCATGGCCACTTCCAAAAATATTTCGCCTCACAAAAAACGGTAAATTAATTAGTGGTATTTTTAATGGGGCAACCATTAACACACCGTCAATGCTATGTGTCGAAGATTATATTGATGCGCTGAACTGGGGTTCAGAAGTTGGTGGAATAAAAGGTCTTATTGGTCGTTCTGAAGATAACCTTGCTGTGATTAAGTCATGGGTTAATAGAACAGACTGGATCGAATTTCTTGCCGAGGATCCAAGAACAATATCGAATACTTCTGTTTGTCTGAAAATTACTGCAGATTGGTTTGAAAATCTAGAAGCTGAAGAGAAAACTGTGGCATCTAAAAAACTTGTTAAGCTTCTTGAAGTTGAAGATGTAGCTTATGATATTGGTTCCTACCGTGACGCGCCTGCTGGAATTCGTATCTGGGCAGGCTCAACAATTGAAGCAGTGGATCTTGTCGATTTGATACCATGGCTTGATTGGGCCTACGGCAAGGTTCAAGCCTCTTATTAATAAAAATTATTATTCTACTTATATGAAAGTTACAGTCTATGGTTAAAGTACTCATTTCGGATGCATTAAGCCCACTAGCTAAAGAAATTTTTGAACGTCGTGGCATTGAAACTGATCAAATTGTTGGTCTCAGCAAAGAAGAGTTGGAAGAAAAAATTCACGAATATGATGGGCTAGCTATTAGGTCGGCAACAAAAGTAACGCCAAAAATTCTTGCTGCTGCAAAAAATCTTAAAGTCGTTGGGCGTGCAGGTATCGGGGTTGATAATGTTGATATTCCTGCTGCTACATCAAATGGTGTGGTTGTCATGAATACACCATTTGGCAACAGTATTACGACTGCTGAACATGCTATTGCGATGATGTTTGCAGTAGCCCGCCAAATTCCAGAGGCTAGTGCTTCTACTCATGCCGGTAAGTGGGAAAAGTCACGTTTCATGGGTACTGAACTGACTTCAAAAATTCTTGGGATTATTGGCTGTGGCAATATAGGGGCAATTGTTGCTAATCGTGCTATTGGCCTTAAAATGAAGGTAATTGCTTTTGACCCATTTTTATCCGAAGAGCGCGCTGAGGAAATTGGTGTTGAAAAAGTAGAGCTTGATGACCTTCTGAAGCGAGCGGATTTTATTTCACTCCATACGCCTCTTATAGATGCGACACGGGGAATTCTTGGAAAAAAAGCTTTTACTAAAATGAAAGATGGTGTGCGTGTCATTAATTGCGCCCGTGGTGGCCTTATAGACGAGGCAGCACTCAAAATTGCTCTTGATAATGGCAAAGTTGCTGGGGTAGCATTAGATGTGTTTGAATTAGAGCCTGCCAAAGAAAATGCCCTGTTTGGTTATGAGAATGTTGTAGTAACGCCACACCTTGGAGCCGCAACTTCTGAAGCCCAAGTTAATGTGGCGGTTCAGGTCGCTGAGCAAATGGCAGATTACCTATTGGATGGAGCGGTAACAAACGCTCTTAATATGCCCAGTCTGACTGCGGAAGAATCAAAGCGATTAAGTCCTTATATGTTGTTGGTAGGTCAATTAGGAAGTTTTGTGGGACAACTTACTGAAGATGCTATTAAGGAAATACAAATCGGTTATCAAGGTGACGTTATAGGGCTTAACGTTCGGCCGCTTACTTCTATCGTGGTTCAAGCTCTCCTTAGCCCACTGATGGCTAATGTCAATATGGTCAATGCGCTTAGCATAGCTAAAGACCGGGATATTAATGTAATAGAAAGTAAGCATGAGAGCGAAGGTGATTACCATACTCTTGTATCTGTCAAGGTAATTACCAACACGGGAGCATTTGAAGTTAAAGGAACTTTGTTTTCGGATCGCCGCCCTCGTATTGTGCGAGTAGATGATATCCGTCTCGAAGGCGAACTAACAAAGAATATGATTTTTGCCATCAATGATGATCAGCCAGGTTTTATTGGCGCGCTTGGAACCATACTTGGTAAAGAAGGATTGAATGTAGCAACTTTTAATCTTGGTCGCCATCAGGAAGCTGGAAGAGCTATCGCTCTAGTGTCGGTTGATCAGGCAGCGTCAGCGGACGTTGTTGCAAAAATTAAAAATCTCGATCAGGTACGTATTGTTAAGGCTTTAAATTTTTAAATCGATTGGAAACTGGTTCTAATTTACTTTCTTAACAGTATAGATAATATTACCTTTTTTTTATATCTTTTTTAGGTACTTCTCTGCTTTTGATATTGGGAATAGAGATGAAGAGTGATATAAGAAACTCGAATCTTTATAATAATTTAATGTGATATTTTTTAGAATGCTTGGACCAAACGAAACAGCTTTGCTTCCGGAAGGATTACATGATCGGCTTGTCGGCGATGCCCAAAGGGAACGAAAAGTTGTTGAAAAGCTTTTAAATAAATTTTTCGCCCATGGTTATGATCTGATTTTACCACCTCTTATCGAGTTTGAAGAGAGCCTTCTTCTTGGTCCGGGTAAAGCACAATCGCGAAATATGTTTAGGCTTTTAGATCCTTTATCTCAACGTATGATGGGTGTCAGGACCGACATGACCGGACAGGTTGCTCGTATATCTCATACCCGACTTGGTAATGTGGAACGCCCACTTCGTCTAAGTTACGCTGGTGATGTGCTTAGGGTCAAAGGTACACAAATTCGCCCGGAGCGACAATTTAAACAAGCAGGCGTAGAACTAATTGGTACGGATACTATAGAAGCTTACGTAGAAATTATCTTGCTTGGCTATGAAGCACTCAAAGATTCCGGGGTAAATAATTTAAGTATTGATTTAGCGATGCCGTTACTGGTACCGGTAATTTTAAAAGAATTAGATCTTGATAAAAAAATAGGTGACCTTGTACGTTGTGCGCTTGATGCTAAAAATATTGGTGAGCTAGCAAATATTAAAGGTAAAATTGGAAATATTAGTCGCGACTTGCTTAAGTCGGCGGGACCAGCAGAAAAAAGTCTTGAAATTATTAGAAATATAGAGCTGCCTTTAAAAGCTCGTGAAATATGTGATGAGCTAGAGAAACTTGTAGAATTATTGAAAAAAATAGAACCAGAACTTGTCATCACGATCGACCCGGGTGAATATACTGGTTTTGAATATCAGACGGGGATTAGTTTTAGTCTCTTTGCTAGCGGAGTACGCGGTGAATTGGGTCGTGGCGGTCGCTATTTGGTCAATGCCGAATGTGGGGATGGTGAGCCGGCAACAGGATTTTCACTCTACCCAGGCAACTTGATGCGTGCTTTGGGGAGCTCTGAGGTGGAAAAGAAAATTTATATCCCATTTACAACTGACCGTAACCAACTAAGTATCCTGCAATCCCAAGGTTATAGAACATTACAGGGACTTGAAAGTGTATTGGATGTTGACGCTGAGGCAAAAAGAATGGAATGTGATTATATTTGGCGTACGGGTCAAATTATTAAAATTACCGAATGAAAGGTTTGAGTTGTGTCTAATGTAGTTGTTGTGGGCTCCCAATGGGGGGATGAAGGAAAAGGTAAAATAGTTGACTGGTTGTCAGAACGTGCTGATGTGGTTGTGCGTTTTCAGGGCGGCCATAATGCCGGACATACTCTTGTGATTGATGGGGAAATTTATAAGCTTAGCCTTCTACCTTCAGGGATTGTTCGCGGCGGAAAACTCTCGATTATCGGTAATGGTGTTGTTGTTGACCCTTGGGCATTGGTTGATGAAATTAAGAAGTTAACTAGTCAGGGTGTGACAATTAATTCTGAATGCCTTCTTGTTTCTGAGGGCTGTGCTCTGATCCTTCCTCTTCATGGTGAGCTTGATGGTATTCGTGAAGATGCTTCCAAAGCAAGGTCTGAGACTGGTCCTGTCATTGGCACCACGAGGCGCGGTATTGGGCCAGCCTATGAAGATAAAGTTGCGAGGCGCGCAATTCGTATTTGTGATCTTAAATCTGAAGAAACAGTTTCTAAGCGCGTTGATGTACTCCTTGCTCATCATAATCCACTGAGAAGGGGGCTTGGATTTGATGAGGTAGACCGGGCAAACCTAATTTTAAAAATTATGGAAATTTCTAAGCATATTTTACCACTTGTTGGCGCTAGTTGGCGCGTGCTTGATGAAGCAAGGCGTGACAGTAAGAAAATTCTATTTGAGGGTGCTCAGGGCATAATGCTTGATATTGATCATGGCACTTATCCGTTTGTAACGTCCTCTAATGTTGTGGCATCGCAGGCTGCTGGTGGCTCAGGCGTTGGTGCAAATAGTCTCGATTATATTCTTGGTATAACCAAGGCTTACACAACTAGGGTTGGTAGTGGGCCGTTTCCAACAGAACTATTCGATGAAGTTGGACAAGGGCTCGGTGAGCGTGGTCATGAATTTGGAACAGTTACTGGTCGAAGTCGCCGTTGCGGATGGTTTGATGCAATTATGGTGAGACAGGTTATGAAAATTTCTGGGATCACAGGAATTGCACTTACTAAGCTTGACGTTCTAGATGGTATGAAAGAACTTAAAATTTGCGTCGGCTACGAATTGAATGGTGAAAAACTTGATTATTTCCCAGCATCAACTGATGATCAGGCGGGAGTAACGCCAGTATACGAAACTATGGATGGATGGAGCGAGAGTACATTTGGTGCCCGCAGTTGGATTGATCTTCCTGCGCGGGCTATTAAATATGTACGCCGTATTGAAGAACTGATTGAAACACCTGTGGCGATCCTTTCTACAAGTCCGGAACGTGAAGATACAATTCTGGTTAAAAATCCATTTGAAGGTTAATTATTGATCTATTGTGATAACGCCATCTTCTTCAGCTGCGATTTGCATTGCAGCTTGAAGTTTTTCAAAGGCGCGCACTTCTATTTGGCGAACCCGTTCGCGGCTAATATTGTATTCAAGGCTTAGTGTTTCAAGTGTTTTTGGCTCGTCTGTAAGGCGGCGTTCTGTAATAATGTGTTGTTCGCGTTTATTAAGTCCACCCATCGCATTGGCCATAAGTCCGCGTCTGTATGTCATTTCTTCGGAAGCAGCATAGGCCGTTTCCTGGTCCGGAGTGTTCTCATCCACAAGCCAGTCTTGCCATTCGCCTTCAATGTCAGCACGCATTGGCGCATTAAGGGAATGATCAGAACCTGCCATACGTCGGTTCATTTGAACTACGTCGTCTTCATTAACATCTAATCTCGTAGCAATTTCTTTTACCTGGTCTGGATGAAGATCTCCCTCATCTACTGCTTCTAGTTGGCCTTTAATGCGACGTAGATTAAAAAATAGTTTTTTTTGTGCGGCTGTAGTTCCAATTTTTACAAGTGACCAAGAGCGAAGAATATATTCATGAATTGATGCTTTAATCCACCACATGGCGTAAGTAGCAAGCCTGAAACCTCTATCGGGGTCAAAACGTTTTACTGCTTGCATCATTCCAACATTTCCTTCGGAAATTAGATCACCAACAGGCAGACCGTATCCGCGGTAGCCCATAGCAATTTTGGCAACAAGGCGTAGGTGTGATGTTACTAGCTTATGGGCAGAATCTGTATCACCATGCTCTGTCCACGCTTTGGCAAGCATAAATTCCTCACCAGGCTTAAGCATAGGAAATTTACGAATCTCATGCAGATAGGCGGTTAAGCTGCCTTCTGGTGTTAGAGTAGGTAAACTTTTATTTGCCATATTGAGGTTTTTTCTTGATCCTTTTATCTATTTTTTAGTCTAATCATACATTAGGGCGGTATTTAGGCAGACTCTAAAGCTTTTATTAAGCGTTTCATATCATTTGGTAATTCTATTTTAAAAGTCAAGGCCTCTTTGGTTGCTGGGTGCGTGAAGCCAATTAAATAAGCGTGGAGTGCCTGGCGATTAAAATCAGCAAGGGCTGCCTTTGCCTTATCTGTGAAATTTTTTTGCGGATTGTTTCTTCGGCTGTAGAGCGGATCACCAACTAAAGGATACCCTTCGTGTGCCATATGAACACGAACCTGATGAGTTCTACCCGTTTCGAGGCGACATTCCACCAGTGATAAACTTGGTGGAATACCCTGTCTGACGTTTTCTCGAGATGTGATTTTTCTTGGTGGTTCGACCCTTTTTATAACTTTATAATGGGTAATGGCATGTTTTCCAATTGGGTTGACTGCTATCTTTAAACGATTTTTCTTATCGCGCTTGAGTGATAAGTTGATTGTTCCAATTGTTGGATTGGGAACACCCCAACATATGGCCATATAGGCCCGCTCCATAGTGTGCTTAGCAAACTGTTTTGAGAGCCCCTGATGTGCAATATCTGACTTGGCAACCACCATAAGGCCACTTGTATCTTTATCAATCCTGTGAACGATGCCTGGCCGTCTAACACCATTAATACCTGAGAGACTATCTCCACAATGATGGATGAGTGCATTAACCAAAGTGCCAGTATTATTTCCCGGTGCGGGATGTACTACCATTCCGACAGGTTTGTAAATAACTAGTAAATGTTCATCCTCATAATGGATATCAAGCGGAATATCCTCTCCTTCGGGTACAGGATCAATTATTTCAGGTATTTCTATTGTAAATCCATCGAGAGGTTTAACGCGGTAAGATGGATCATCAATAATCTTACCATCACCATGCATTATAACTTGACCTTCGGTGATCAGGCTTTTAAGACGGGAACGACTAACGTTATCTAGTTTTATGCTTAGGAACTTGTCAAGGCGTAAGCCTTTGCCATCTTCTTCAGCCACTATTTCATAAATATGAGGTGCTTGATTTATCATGTCAGAAGAACCAATGCCAAAAAACTACCAATTACTCAAGGGAATTGTGATTACTCTTGGTATATTAATTATTGCCATGGTGATTACTCTCGTTGTTGCATCAGTCATGAAATACAATGATCAGAAGCGTGCGGAGACAAAATTAGTAGAAAAATATCGAACTACTCAACCTTTAAACCCAACATTAGTAAAGCCTTTTGATATCCACCTAACACTTGAGCCGGGCCAAAAAATTATTGCTGTTGAGAGTAATAATGAGGTCATTTTGGTTAGTTTAGGGAACCTAGGTATTATCGAAAAAATTCTACTTATTAGTCACAGCGGAACTATTATGGGGACCATAGACGCGCGTTAGCATCTTAATATTAATTATTTTTTCACAGAAACCGGAAGAGAAAATTTAACTAGACCCTTCATTTTAGCGGGATCAATAGGCTTTCCTCTACGAAGAATACTGATTCGGCCTGCACGGGCAAGCGATTTTGCCTGCTGTTTTACAGCAAGCATGTATTTGCGCCACTGATCATCAGGGTCACTATCTTTAGCGCGATCCTTTGCAATTTTAATGGCAATATCATTTGGGCTAACGGTTTTACCACCAGCAATAGCATCAATAATATAAAGTCGAATAGGATCTTCTCTCTCTTCAACTTCTTTATTTTGTTCGTTTAAATCTGTCATCATCGGCATTTAACATGTTTTAAGTAGAGATGCACTATTTTTTAAAATTTACCTCTAGCAATAAAAGGTCCATTTCTAAAATCTGGCTTATTATATTGAAAGGGCGTTCCATCAGGGTTTGTGATTGATCCGCCTGCAGCGTTTAAAATGGCGTGACCAGCTGCGATATCCCATTCCATGGTGGGACCAAACCTGGGATAAACGTCTGCGCCTCCTGCTGCAACTACGCAAAACTTCAAAGAACTACCTGCTGAGATAGTATCCTTAACCTTTAATTTTTTAAGAAATATCTTCGTATCATCATCAAGGTGGGATTTACTGGTGAGTGCGATTAATTTTTTTTGATTTGCTTCTCGAACAAAAATTGGACTTTCATCTCCAATGCAAACCCCGTCATGAACTTTTTGAAGGGTTGCAGTATTTTGATTTCTAGTGGTGTAAAGTTCGCCGCTTGCGGGTGTATAAATTATTCCAAATGTAGGGTTACCATCTTCGATGAGAGAAATATTCACAGTAAAGTCTGTGCCCCCAGAAATAAATTCTTTGGTTCCATCAAGTGGATCAACAAGCCAGAACCTATCAGTAACGTGAGGGATTTCCCCCTCACTGGCGCTCTCTTCCGCTACGATAGGTATTTCTGGAGTAATCTCCCTGAGGTCACGTAGAATAATTTTTTCAGCTGCTTGGTCGGCTAATGTAACAGGTGAGCTGTCTGCTTTGTAGCTCACACCCATTTTCCCAGCTCTTATTTGCATTATTTTTTTGCCAGCTTCGATGGCTGTCGCTCGTAATTTTTCACAGTAAAGGTCGTAGTGATTTTTATTCATTCTTATTATCAGTCTGTAAAAAATGTTCAGATAAAATTTATATTTTTTTTAAATATAGTGGACATTATATGTAGTTACCTAGGGTAAATACAAGATAGAAATTTAATCAATAAAAAAAATATACTTTAAGTGTAAAACACTAATTTTAAAGCCAACGTAGATATTATTTTTTTATAATGTTATCTGATTTCTTATAAATTTCAGACTGAATTTTATACAGATAACCCCTTAAAGACTTGCAGTTTATCAAAAAGAGTATTAAGTGACGGGAATGCGAAATGAAAACTTGAACAGCTTGGGAATAAATAAATGTCCCGCCGACACACGCGTAGTTGTGGCCATGTCTGGTGGGGTGGATAGTTCCGTTGTAGCTGCTAAGCTTAAAGATGAAGGCTACGACGTAGTTGGCATAACGCTCCAGTTATATGATCATGGCGTTGCTATCCAGAAAAAAGGTGCCTGTTGTGCTGGTCAGGATATTAATGATGCACGCCAAGTTTCTGAGGCGATTGGTATCCCACATTATGTTCTTGATTACGAAAATCGTTTTAAAGATAGTGTCATGGAGGACTTCGCCGATAGCTACATTCGCGGTGAGACGCCGATACCTTGTGTGCGCTGCAATCAGGAGGTAAAGTTCAAGGACCTACTGATTACTGCTAAGGATTTAGATGCTGATGTGCTGGCAACGGGTCATTATGTTAGGCGGGTAGGGGATGCTAACCAAGCGCAAATGCGTAAAGCTGTAGACCCTTTCAAAGATCAAAGTTATTTTCTTTTTGCTACGACACAAGATCAACTCAATTATTTACGTTTTCCCCTTGGAGAATTAGTCAAAGAGGACGTGCGTCAACTGGCAGAAAAATATGGACTAAGTATTGCCGATAAACCTGACAGTCAAGACATCTGCTTTGTACCTGAGGGAGGCTACGCCGGTGTAATAGAACGCCTTCGACCTGGAGCAGGTGCGCCTGGTGAAATAATTCATCTTGATGGCCGAGTTTTGGGTGAGCATAAGGGCATTATTTATTACACCATAGGTCAACGTAGGGGGATTGGGGTTGGTGGTGGTGATCCGCTTTATGTTATTAAACTTGACCCCCATAAAAAACAGGTAATAGTTGGCCCTAAAGCTGCGCTAGAAATATCTAAAGTTTTCATCAAAGAGCTTAACTGGCTCGGAGAAAAAATTCCTGAAGAGGGGATGAAAATACAGGTAAAGGTTCGCTCAACAAGCTCTGCAGAAGCGGCGACACTATTTGCTGGTGAAAGTGACGATAAAGCCTACTTTATTTTAGATAAACCTGAGTATGGTGTATCTGCTGGTCAGGCGGCAGTCTTTTATGATGGCAGCTGTCTTTTAGGTGGCGGGTGGATAATCCGTGCCGTTTCCTCTTATGACGCTTAAGCTAAAATTTCTGTTTACAGCGATATTACAATTCTCTATAAAGTGCGCGGGTCTGGCGCCCTACTAAGTGTTAGATTTGAACATTTTTAACCTTATCTTTAGGAATGGCGGGGTAGCTCAGCTGGTTAGAGCAGCGGAATCATAATCCGCGTGTCGGGGGTTCAAGTCCCTCTCCCGCTACCAAATATAACAAGGACTTAGCTATAATTAGCTGGGTCCTTTGTTGTTTCTAGCTTTAATCTAGCCAAATAATGATCCATACTTTCGAAATTGTCTCTGTATATAGGTGATGAAACTAAACTTATTTACTCCTAATTTAGAAGAAGTGTTAATTGAAGTTAAAGTAGGTATGGATCTGAATTGCACGATTTATTCCCCTACTAAAGTGCGGCTTTCTCTGCTCTTTAGTGTTAAAATTGTTGCGAGTCCGCCCCCACTGGTAGTAGGGGCAGACGTAATATATTATTCCGCCGCTTCACGTTTGGGCAGAACCCAATTGGGGCGAACAAAGTGGCAGGTATATCCGTTTGGTGTTCGCTCGAGATAATCCTGATGGTCTGGCTCGGCTTGCCAAAAGGCAGTTGCAGGCTCAACTTCAGTCACGACCTTACCAGGCCAAAGACCAGACGCGTTAACATCTGCTATTGTGTTGTGCGCCACGTTTCGTTGAGTTTCATCCACAAAATAAATGGCAGACCGATACGAGCTGCCGCGATCATTGCCTTGGCGTAACGGCGTAGTAGGGTCGTGGATTTGAAAAAAGAACTCCAACAAATTACGATAGCTGGTTTTCTTCGAATCAAAAACAATCTCAATCCCTTCCGCATGTGAACCGTGGTTGGGGTAGGTGGCATGCTCTACGTCGCCGCCAGTATATCCAACACTTGTGGAGATAACGCCTGGAAGTTTACCGATTAAATCTTGCATACCCCAAAAACAGCCCCCAGCAAAAATTGCACGTTCAGTCATTAGATATCCTCCACTTGGTTTATAAATTCTGCATAGCCGTCTGCTTTCATTTTATCTCGATGAACAAAACGTAAGCTTGCGGAATTAATGCAGTATCGCGATCCGCCTTGATCAGCAGGACCATCTGGAAAAACGTGCCCAAGATGGCTGTCGCCGTGCTTTGAACGGACCTCTACGCGGTGCATGCCATACCCATCATCACGATGCTCTGTGACATTGTCGGTTACGATCGGTTTGGTGAAGCTTGGCCAGCCGCAGCCAGAATCAAACTTTTGTGTCGATGCAAACAACGGCTCTCCAGATACAATATCGACATAAATTCCTGGCTTTTTGTTCTCTGTTAGTTCGCCAGTACCAGCGCGTTCTGTCCCGCTTTCTTGTGTGACTCGAAATTGTTCGGGCGTTAATTTAGCCAGCGCTTCTTGTGTTTTGGCGTATTTCATTTGACTGATCCTCTTATTTATTTGGTAAATAGAATATAGAGGTTCCACAGCATATTTACCAATAGTCAATGCTTATAATTTCTATGCAAAGGCGCCTATCAGTGGAATGCTGATACTTAGATTAGAAGCACCCCCGGTCAACAAAGGTGAATTATTAATTACAATGGCAGAATTACCGTAGCCAAATAATGATCCATACTTTGGACATTGTCTCTGTATATGGGTGCTGAAACTAAACTTATTTTCTCCAAATTTAGAAGAAGTGTTAATTGAAGTTAAAGTAGGTTATGTTTAAATTTGATTGGAAAAGTAGTTATAATATATGAGTCTAATTCATAAAAAACCTCAAACACTTTGGTATACGCGCTGCCCGGTGCCGACTGCTTCGGGTATCGCCTTGAACAAAGGTTGGATTGAAAATGAATTTAAACCTGATGGTATTGAAGTCACATCACTGCGCCAGAGCGATGATGTTAAAGTTCGCGAGGCCCATTATACTCATAATCTTGATAATGCATTTCGTCAGGGTGGCAATGTGCCTGCTATCTACGCTAAAAGTGAGGGAGCTGACACGGCCGTGATTGGTCTTCACTGGGTATCACAATATCAAGGTCTTCTAACAAGAAATAATAGTGATATTAAAGAAATTAGTAACCTTAAGAAAAAAAGATTTGCTTTACCTATCCGGTGTAATGATCCTATTGATTTTTGGCGTTCCATGTCCCTAGCCGCCTATACTGCTGCGTTATCATTGCAAGGGTTAAACCTTGAGGATATAGAATTGGTCGAACTACCCATATCTGCAAGTTATATTGATGTGAATAAAGGAAATGTCGACCCCCATGCCATCGTTCCAAGGCTTGAGCGACAACACTCTACTGAAGTTTTGGCCTTACTCAATGAAAAAGTCGATGTAATATATGGCCATAGTGCGTGGGGCTGTCACATCCGAGAAATGTTTTCTTTGCATGAAATTATCAATATTAGAGATTGCAGTGATGATCGGTTAAAGATAATCAATCGTCACCCAAAAGTTTTAACCGTTAGTAGACAACTACTTGAAAATTATCCGGATTTGGTTGATCGTTATGTGTTTCAAGTGATTAAAGCCGCAAAATGGGCACAGACAAATCAAGATGAAGCGCGTAGAATATTGGCTCAGGAAATTGGCGTTGCTGAATATTGGATTGATGAAGGATGTGGTAATAATATTATCAATGAACTTGATATTTCATTAGAAACCGATTTAGTTGATGCCTTAAATGCCCGTCAGATATTTCTTAAAAAACATGGATTTATTAATAATTTAATTGATTTGAACAGTTGGGTAGATAACGGGCCACTTAAACGCGCACAGCAATTAAATATTTAATCAGGCATTAAAGAAAGATATATATGATCAGACCAGGATTTTATGGCTGGAAAATTATTATTGCATCCCTGTTTTGCTATTCTACTAGTGTTGGGCAGTTTACAGTTTTTGCTCTAAGCATTTTTCTAATTCCCTTGCAAGCTGAGTTTGGATGGCAGCGCGGTGATATTCTCGAAGCAACCTTTTATTTGACCCTCACACAGGCTTTAATGAACCCGATTATGGGCCGACTAATTGATCTTTATGGTGTAAGAAAAATATTGATGCCCACTATGTTGATTTACGGGTTACTTCTTGGCGCTATACCTTTTACTATTTCCGATTATAGGCATATCTATTTTATTTTTGCGATGATCGGTGTGGTAGGTGCTGGATCCGCAGCTATACCGTATCTTAGGATTGCCGGCGCATGGTTTTTTCGTAATCGTGGCTTGGCTTTTGGTGTCACTATTTCTGGTGGAGCACTTGGCTATGCATATACGCCACTACTTGTTCAATATATGATTGATCATTATGGCTGGCGATCAGGCTACTATGCTTTGTCAACTTTGGTTTTATGTGCTGCATTACCTCTTGCATATCTGGTGCTGCGTAATAAACCAGCCGATCTTAATTTATTTCCAGACGGCGATCTAAAATCACAAATTTCAGAAAATTCTGATACTAAAAATATATTAGATCTTCATTGGACAGACCTGGTTAAAATGAAAATTTTCTATCAGCTTTTTGTGATCTTTTTGTTTATGACATTCTGCCTATATGGTTTAATGACTAATTTGGTTCCCATGCTCAATGATCGGGGAATGGCAAGTAGTATGGCTGTATCCGTTGCAGCAGCACTAGCGACAAGCATGTTATTTTCTCGAATAGCCGTAGGGTATCTTCTGGACCGATACTTTGCACCAAAAGTGGCGATTGTTTGTGTTACTTTTTCTATCTTTGGGATAGCACTGCTTGCAAGTGGCGCTAGTGGGATGGTCGCTTTTGTTGCTGCAATTTTTATAGGTGTCAGTATTGGTGCTGAGTTTGATATTCTCGCTTATCTGATTACACGTTATTTTGGCTTACAAAATTTCGGTATGGTATACGGTATTTTATTTTCTAGCTTTTTAATCGGCGTATCTATTGGTCCTAAGTCGTTCGGGGAGGTCTTTGATGCACAAGGCTCCTATTACTCAATTTTGATAGCTAGTTGTATTATACTTGCAATCACCGTATTAATGTTGTGGCGTTTACCAAAATATGAAAATGTAATTGAGAGTAACGATAAAAATACTTCTGAAATTACCTAAAATTTTGAGACAACAGTTACTCCAGTTGTCTCAAAACTATCCATTTTTACTAAAGCATCAATAGACTGTTCTAAGTTAATTTCTTTTCCAATAAGTTTTTCTGGTGTTAACTTACCGGATTTTATCATTTCCATCATTTCTGGATAACGGTATGCCTGAATTCCGTGGCTACCAATAATTTCAAGTTCATTAGCTACAACAATATCCATTGGTAATTTTGGAGTACTCTGATCTGCAACCAATAGCCCCACTTGAATATGCTTACCGCGTTTTTTTAAAGAACGGATAGAATTAGAGCAGGTAACCGGATGACCTAACGCATCAAGTGATACATGAACACCACCTTTTGTTAATTCCATAATGGCTTTAGGTACACTTGAAACTTGGGTAGTATTTATTGTGGCCATTGCGCCAATTGTCTTTGCAAAACGTAATTTATTATCATCAAGATCGATCGCAATGACATTAGCACCAAGCGCGCTTGCAATCATAATTGCTGATAGTCCGACGCCGCCACAACCATGAACCGCCACCCATTGTCCTCTTTGAGTTTTACCCTGATCCACCACAGCACGGAAGGAAGTCACAAATCGGCAGCCTAAACTTGCCGCTGTTGAATAATTCATTTCATCTGGAAGTCGTACCAAATTAATATCTGCATAATGAAGTCCTACATATTCAGCAAAAGAGCCCCAATGGGTAAAGCCAGGTTGAAACTGTTCGCCGCAAACTTGATGATTACCGGAATGACATTCAGGACAAGAACCACAACCGGCCACGAACGGTACTGTCACACGGTCACCAATCTTCCACTTTTTCACATCTCTACCAATAGCCTCAACGGTCCCTGCTAGTTCATGACCTGGCACATGGGGAAGATCAATATTAGGATCGTGGCCAACCCAGCCATGCCAATCACTTCTACAAACACCAGTGGCCTCGACCTTAACAACTACACCGTGATTCACAGGTTTAGGGTCCGGGACATTTTGAATTTTTGGAAGTGTATTAAATGCTTCAAACACAACGGCTTTCATCTACACCCCTTATATTTAATTAAGAACCTTACCTTAACAGAACTATTCAGGGTTACAATAAATCATGGACTGCTGCTCTTAGCGCCAATAGTTAGATATAGATTACGGGCACTTTGGAATAAGCAGACATTCTGTATTGATCTAATTTAATACACCTAGACTAATCTATCTCATAAGCCTACTATACCCCCTCAATCTCAGGAGAAAAATTATGAAAATAACATTAATAAGAAACTTTTTTACAGTAGTTTTAATGGGGCTTTTAGCACAGGTTTCATTAGCGCAAGAAGAGAATGCTATGGGCGCTCTTAAAGAAGTAGCTGACATCGTTTCCTCAATAAATCATTTTCCATCTGATGCTGATAAAGTTAAACTTGCAAGCATTGTGAACAATGATAGTTTACCTCAAGGTGTAAGAAATATGGCCACCACTTTGACCAATATAGCCCATGGGGCAAATGATGAGGGTAAAAATGCAATGGCTACCATTCAGGCGATGGATCAAGCACCCAATAACGTTAAAGTATTAGCTGGAATGATTGGCAGCTTTAATCATATGCTAAGCGCTGAACAAAAAAATACATTAGCTAAATTATTCCCTTAATAGTCGTTTTACCCTGGGTTAGTTTAAGCCTTTTCTAATAGGTCTATTGTCTTGCCGTGCTTTATAAAGATAGGCTAGGATAATATCCTATTAGTGTTTGTTTTGTCTATTTTTCTTTAATGATAAGGTTTTTTCTTAATTATAGTCTTAACTTATTTTTTAATTTTAATAGTTTGCAGTAATCCAGCGTTTAGCTGAAATGATTAACTTTTCAAATCATAAAATTAGTTAATTAGATATATTGTTTTTCGGTTTCGTCCCTTAGCTGTTTCAGCCAGCGCATAAATTCTGTGCCACCTGTTCCAATAGGGTTAGAAACCTTTTGAGCAACATAAGCGTGAGCCATTTTTAAATGAAGGCTTCGAAATTTAAATAGGCCTTGTAAACAAGAGTTATAAGCATCAACTAAGTCCCCTTTTTTTCGTGCAATAATAAAATCTCTAATCTTTCGTTGATCTATATTATTTAATAACTCTCTATGCGGTTTAGGCATATACGCTTTCATAATTTCTAGATGCTCAGTTAATCCACCTTTTTCGTGCCGCAAGCCTAAAAATGCCTGAATGGCTGGAATAACTGTACTTTGTGCACCTGACTCTCCCCTATAAGTTTGAGGTTTTCCTTTAAATTCTTCAACACCAATATATACAATATCAGTAAAGCCAAAAAGATATGGCCGTAAGGTATGGAAATAAATATCTGGGCTACATTTTTCGAACATCCTTTTAAATGTGGCGATCATTTTGTTAAATGCTCTTGGTATTTTTAATAATTCAGTTTCAATAGTTTTGGTGTCATTTTGTTCGATAGCAAGGGTTGCAAGGATACAGGCCTGACTTATTGAACCAGCATGAGCTTCTATTTCAACGTGGATTAAATGAAACCAAGACTCGTCCTGTATATCAATAAGTTTTTGTATACATCGAAGGTTTTCTACAACAATTTCACCTTTAGGATCAATGCGTTCAAAATTGCTAAGCGCTGTCGATGCATAAGGTATAATTGGTGGGCGTTCGACAATTTTAGAAAGCTCAACTAGTGGAACCGCAACGCCTTCGGGTATATGGTCTGTTGGGTTATCTTCTTCACACCAAACATATGCATTTGCAAGATGAGCATAAATTTGAAATGCCCTTTCTACTATTCTAAAATCATTAGCTTTTCTGAGTGGGGATAAATCGAAAGTTTTTATGTCCTGCAGTGTTTTGCGAATTTCGTTTGACGATATTAAATTGGGTAATTTACTGGCTATTTCTTCTAATTCTTTAGATACTTCTAGTGGTAATCCAGTTTCTATTTTAGTTAAATCAGAAATGGGATCTGGAGACATTAAAAAACCATTTTTATGTTTGGGTAACCAACATTCTTGCATAATGTCTTTATCCTTATTTTTAAAACTTATTAATCATTTTTATTCGTAGGCGATTAGGAATAATTTTAATAACCTATTTTTCTAATTACTTATACTTTAAAATACTCATTTTTTAAGTGCTGACACCATTGGAATAAATAATTAAATAAATACGAAAAATATGATCTTCAGCATTTAGGAGAATTAATTAGGCAACCCGCATGCCAGGGCTAAGTGTCTAAAAAACTAGTATATTTTATGATATCATGTACTAATCGAATTGATTGTTAAAATAATAGAAATAAGAAATGCTTGAATATACTGCACCCATAAAAGAAATGAAATTCACTTTAAAGGAAGTGATTAAAATAAAAACGTCACAATTTTTTTTAGAGCAAATAGTACCGACTGTTCTTGGACTTAAATCATTCATTATGGCGGGTGATGAAGTTTTATTTGCTATCAACCTTGATGATAGGAATTTGTAACATGAAAAATATGAAATTTGATCTCAATAAAAAAAATAGAAAAGAAGTTCTTGAAAGAGTAATAGATAAATTAGAGTGCTTTTATAATAATACACAAAACTTTTCTGTAACTCCTTCCATAGATGTTCAGGAAATAAAGGAGTTTGTTAATAATCAAGATTTGCAGTCTGGCGGAAATTATAATGCTGCTATAGATCATGTTACAACTGGTCTTGAAAAGTATAGCGTTCATACTTCACACCCAAAATATTTTGGTCTCTTCAATCCTCGCTCAAATTATGCTGGAATTATAAGCGATTTAATTTCGGCATATTATAATCCTCAATTAGCCGCATGGAGCCATGCACCATTCGCAGCAGAAGTTGAAGCCAAAGTGGTTAAGGAATTTGCAACTAAATTTGGCTACTCGCCGTTGGATAGTGATGGTGTCTTCGCCACGGGTGGTAATGAGGCTAATCAAACAGCCGTTTTATGTGCTCTTAATAATAAGTACCCTAATTATGCACGCGACGGCTTATTCGGTGTAACTAAAAGGCCTATTATCTTTTGCTCAGAAGAGGCTCATCATTCTGTGCATAAGGCGGCCAAGACTGCAGGGCTTGGATACGAATCTGTTATATCGATACCAGTGGATAATAAATTAAAGTTAGAAACAACATTATTGGAAAAAGAAATTCAAGCAGTCATTGCTTCAGGGCAGGATCCCTTAATGGTGATTGGTACTGCAGGAACGACGGGTGCTGGAACGATTGATGATCTAGTTCGAATAAGTAAAATTTCAAAAATGTATGATATTTGGTTTCATGTTGATGCGGCCTACGGCGGAGCTGCAATACTCAGTAATAAAATCAAAAAGAAAATAAAAGGAATCGAATTTTCTAATTCGATTACATTTGATGCCCATAAATGGATGTCGATACCAATGGGCGCGAGTATATTTTTAACTTCCAATCCTTACATTCTTGCCCAAACATTTAGTATTTCTACAGAGTATATGCCCAAGGACGCGGATGGATTAGAAACAGTTGATCCATTCTCACATTCCATACAATGGTCTAGAAGGTTTATTGGCTTGAAAGTTTATTTATCGCTACTTTTTTATGGTTGGGATGGATATGATGAGGTCATTAGCAATCAAGCACTAATGGGAGATTTGTTGAGAAAAAAATTAATAGATAGTGGCTGGTCTATTATGAATAATTCTGCACTTCCGGTGGTTTGCTTTGTGGATGAAAAATATTCATCAGATATAAACTTTACTAAAGTAATTTTAGATAAAATATATCAAAAAGGTAACTCATGGATATCTGTATATCCTATTCAAAATATTAATACATTCAGGGCTTGTATTTCAAATTATAATACAACCGAAGATGATTTGGATAAATTAGTATGTGAACTGAATATTGAAAGAAAATATTATTCTGGTGAATAATATTAAAATCATTACTTATAAAAAATATATTCAAACTATACTTCTATTCAGGTTTAGTCTTAATTTTTGATATCTGGACAGTCTAATTTAGATTGTCTATGCTCTAATTAACGCATTTTAAATCACGAATATCCCTCGGGAAAATCAGGAGATTGCAATGTTTTTCAAAGGCTCTAAATTAAGTTTTATTTTTATTTTTATTTTTTCCTCTGCGTCGAGAGCACAAGATACTGACTTAGAGGCTTTGGCAAGTTGGGTAGCTCTTGATGCGCCGACAGGTTATGAGCATTTAGCAGCTGAACCGCTTCAAGCATTGTTTGATGGATGGAATATTGACCGGCATGGAAACATGATTAAGACGTTAGGTAGTCTTGGCCCGCATAAAGTAATTGCTTGTGGAATGGATGCGCCAGCATTTGCCGTTTCTCAAATTACAGAGGATGGTTATCTTCGACTTCATCATATTGGTAGGGCACCAGGCCATCCTCTATGGGCCCAATCACATGCAGGACAGCAGTTGCGCATACTTACTAGAAAGGGTCCGCTGGTTGGTGTGTCGGCATTTGAAAATAACCATTTTAGTAATCTTCACCGCGATGAAACGAAAGTTATTACTGCAGACGATTTATGGGTTGATGTAGGGGCATCAACTGCACAAGAAGTTTCTGAAATGGGAATAAACCTTTTAGATCCGGTGATTCGACATATTCCAGCCTGGACTTATTCTGATGAAATTGCTGGCCCAAATAGTGGTGCAAGAATTGGTTGTGCTGCAGTATTATCAGCGGCGGAGGCAGGAATACAAGGTGTGGGAACCACTACTTGGATACTGAGTTCACAGAAAACTTTTGGGTGGGTAGGTCTAAGCAGTGCGCTAGTTCAACTGGGTAAAGTCGATGAACTTATAATCCTTGATAAAGGTAGTGAAAAGAGACGTAATGAGAAAGTCAGCGGTATAAACAGGCGCGTTGATGATATTCTTGAATATACGGGTGTTAGCAAAATTACTCTGCTTGCGCCACGTGTCTCTGAACCAGGCGCTTTGATGGAACACGTAAATCTAGAGGAAGCAAATAACTTACTCTCTACAATAGTGTCGATGGTTGACGTTACGGCAGAAAATCCAAATTGGGTAAGGGCGCCGAGGCCTCCGGAAGTACTTAATAATGAACGAGATCGCTTGGCGTATGGTCAAGAAGGCTCCACCTTAATAGAAATAGTAAACATTTTAGATCCACTTGTTGAAACGTCTGCCGTATATGGACACGAAGGACCAATTAGGAAGCAGGTTCGTGCTTTATTGCCGGCCTGGGCAAGGGAGATTGCACAAACTGATGATTACGGAAATATATGGGTTGATGTAGGGCCTAAAAATGAAAAAGCGACGGTTTTGTTGGCACATATGGACGAGGTTGGTTTTGAAATCGTATCAATTGAAAAAAATGGCAAGGTTCATTTTAAACGGTTAGGCGGAATGGTATTAGCAGCGTGGGAAGGACAGCCAGCATTATTGCAACTTGATGTTGGAATTGGCGCCAAGTCAGCCGAAGAAATAGAGAGCTTAAAGGGGATTTACTTATCTCGCATTAATCCAACCCAAAAAAAGCCTGATGCAGTTACCAGAGGCAGCTCAACCAGCACTTCCGTAATAGGGTGGTTTGGCTTGGACGCAGACGAGCTTCATTCTGCTGGTGTAAGGGTTGGTATGGCTGCAACGGGATATAAAGAAGGTCACCGCCTTGGCCTAAATAGATATACCGGCCGTGGACTTGATGATAGGGTCGGAACCGCGGCATTGATCATGGCCATTCAGGGGATCAAAAAGGATGAACTTGATCACCGCGTTATATTTGCGTGGACCGTCCGTGAGGAGGGTGGACATATTGGGGCGACAGCACTTGCTAAGCGTTACGGTATGAATAGTTTGCGAGCATACAGTATTGATACTTTTGTTTCATCGGATACACCACTTGAATCACCACATTTTGCCTATGCGCCCCTTGGGGATGGCCCCGTTCTAAGGTCAATAGAAAATTCAAGTATGGCGAGGCCTGATGAGCTTGACCGAAATCGTAATATTGCTAAAAGTGCAAACATTAAATTTCAAGTAGGGTTAACGCAGGGTGGGACAGACGGTTATGAGTTTAGTTTCTGGGGCGCCCCTAATGCGGGATTGTCGTGGCCGGGGCGTTATAGTCATGGGCCCGCAGAACTAGCGGACCTTCGTGACGCAGCTGGATTAGTAAAATTAATTCAAGGCATTGCATTGGCAAAACCTTAAGGCAATTTCAAATCAATATTATTATGATCTAGGCCTGAGAGGAATATTAAGGGTAGTGTCCGGTGTCACTATACCGCCACGGTTTCCAATTTCTATCGAACCAAACCGTTCCTTAAAATAGTAAGGTAATGGTCTGTCATCGGCCATTGATAGCCAGAGACGGAGTAAGTGGCGACGTTTTCTGGGCTCTGGCCAATCAGTAAAAGCTGTGCGGTCATGAAGCTGTGAATGATTATAAACAAATTGTAAATCACCGGGTTCTAGCTGCATAGAAATATACAGACGGGGATCGTTTGCCAGATTGTCAAAAAGATCAAGCGCTTCAATATGCTTGTCAGTTAATTGTAAGACATCAGAAAACCTCTGTGCGCTGTCAATATATTGCCTTTGATACATACCCGTTAAAAGACCTTGATGCCAATTTAGAACGGGTATTTTAAAATAAGGCTTTTCCCCTTCCGGTATTTCACCGCGTCTGTCTGTAGCTATTGGTTCAAACAACAGTGGGGTTAAGTCCGGCCTTATCCTATTCATTTCATTGTAAATAGTTTCTGTGCTGACGAGTAGAGATTTTCCACCTTCCTTAGCAGTATGAAGACAAAATAATGCTACTACATCTGAACTATCCGTATGAAAACTTTGGCGTTCAGAAGTTTGGTATACGCGGGTATTTTTATCTTTGACGTTAGCACCAGTATCAAGGACATGGCCGAGAATATGTCCCGAAGAATTTTGAGATCTTGCTCTGCCTAAATGGGAGCCAATACCACAAAAAATTGTAGTGGTTTCTTCAATAGAGTATTTTTCAATTGGAAGGCCGCTTATTAATTCAAAACCTACTCCGGATATTAGTTTTTGTTGTAAATTTTTAAACCTATTTTCAATAAGGGGTAACGGAAAATTATCCTTAGAAATATCTGCTAGCTCAAAAGAACTCGATATAAAATTCTCAGCAGCATGCTCTAGATGTTTAATCTCGTTATTAGACCATCGAGAATGCCATTGATTTCTTTTTTTTGCTAATTGACTACCAACCCAAACAGATGGGCCGGCGATCACTGTTGGAGGTAAACCGCCGCTCATCTCCTCCGCCTTTTATTTATCCTCAAGATCTTCTGCCGAAAACCGTGATGCTGGATCAATGATGAAATTAACACGGTTTGGCATTTTAATATCCGCCAAAGATTTTGCATCTAAAGTAAGGTTTGGATTATCCATAACACCTGTTTCATTGAGAAGAAAGGCTACAAGACCATATGTTTCTTCATTACTAAGACTGCCGGGGTCGGTTAGTGGCATAGACCGACGGATGAAATCAAAAAGTGACGATGCGTAAGGAAGTTTTTCAATATCTCGTCGGCCTTCATGCATTGATCGTGCTCCCATTTGAGGAACACCTTCAAGGTTTTCACCATGACAAAGTGCGCACTGTAATTCAAATGTTTCACGCCCTAGTTCCACATCACCACTACCGGAAGGGAGCCCTTTTCCATTTGTATGGATATCACTATCATATCGAGCAATTTCAGCTTCGCCAATGCTTCGTCCAAAGCCATATTTTTCTGTAGCGGTGGCTTCATATATGGCGCCGAAACTCATGCTAGCCGCAACTGCTGCCAGGGTGATAACTATCTTTGTATTATGAGCGAACATTTGTTATCTCCCCATCCTGTGCTATGTGCCAGTTTTGAATTGCGTTATTGTGCATCATGCCAATGGGCCCTTGCAGTTTGTACATCTCAGAATATGTGGGTTGCGTGTAGCCCGTATCGTCGGTAGAGCGCGACATAATAGTCGTTTCTCGCCCATTCCATGTCCAGGGCATTCTGAAACGTGTATGACATTTTGGAAGTACCGGCGCTTCTAATTGAGCATCGGTCCAAGTGTCGCCATTATCTGTTGATATTTGAACTTGTTTTACTGTACCGGCACCACTCCAGGCTAGGCCACTAATTTCATAAAACCCAGGTCCATTTAGTTTCATTCCCGCTGATGGAGCTGTAATTACAGAGCGGCCTTCCATAATGAATGAGAATGCACGAATTTTATCATCTGGTCTGGGATCAGCATACTCTGTTACTTCATGGTGGGTCCACCAGGGGGTATCACTAACCTCAAGTCGGTGAAGCCATTTAACATTCATGTTACCTTCAAAACCTGGTACGAGAAGTCGAAGTGGGAAACCTTGTTCAGGCCTTAAAAATTCTCCATTTTGCGCATATGCGAGAATTGCATCATCCATTGCTTTCCACATAGGAATACTGCGCGTCATCCGGGCACCGTCATCACCTTCAGCAAGGATCCATTTAGCATCCCCACGAATACCGAGTTCATTGAGTATTATCCTAAGAGGGACACCAGTCCACTGTGAACAGCTGGTGAGCCCGTGAGTTTGCTGTACGTTTTGTCCGCGTGGAGACATCCACTCACCCATACCGTTTCCTGCACACTCGAGAAAGTGAAAATGGCTTTCAGCTGGAAAGCGCATGAGGTCTTCCATAGTAAAAATTTTCTCATCATCAACAAGCCCGTGAACAATTAGCCTATGTTCGCTGGGGTCAATGTCTGGAACACCACTATGATGAACTTCGAAGTGTAATCCGGAAGGTGTGATCATTCCCTGCATATTTTGTAGTGGTGTGAGTGATCCGCCCACGAGGCCGGTTCCACGACTTCCTTTTAGACGGGCTTCCGTAGCATATTCAGAACGGTCACCGTAATAGCCCATCTCCATAATAGTCCTGCCGGGTCCCCGGCTGGGCTCCAAAATAGTTTCTTGTGCAAGGGAAGTACTTGAAAGTAGAGCAGCGCTTGTCGCCATGCCGGTCTTTATAAAGTTACGTCTGCTAGGTTTTAATTTCGCTATATTTTTCATCAAAATCCCTTAGTTTATTTTGAAATTTTTATAGATATTAACCTAAATTTATATCTATTTAGTTGCAAGGTTATACACAGTGATAGATGGATACAAATCTACCTGTGTCCTTCAAACCCCTGTTTTGTGTGTGAAGCCTCTAGGCAAGCTTAATCACATAATATAATTTTTGCAAGTGAGCGCAGTATTTGGCATAGGCAATATAAAACCCCGCCAGAATTCTCTGGCAGGGTTTTATAAAAATATTAATTTATTTTTCTATTCTCTGTTGCCCATGAAACGTAATAGGAATAAGAACATATTAATGAAATCTAGATAGAGGCTAAGCGCACCCATAATAGCTTTCTTTGATGCCATTTCGTTACCGTCACTCTCAAGGTACATCAGTTTGATCCTTTGGGTATCATAAGCAGTTAGTCCAGCAAAGATCAATACACCGAGAACGGAAATGATAAATTCCATTCCGCTTGATTGAAGAAACATATTAACGATGGATGCTATTATTATACCGAACAGTCCCATCATTAGAAACGATCCCATTCCACTGAGATTTTTCTTAGTTGTATAGCCATAAAGGCTTAGAGAACTGAACGCCGCAGCAGTCACAAAGAATGTTTTTGCGATACTTGTCCCCGTATACATTAATAAAATATTTGAAAGTGAAAGCCCCATGCAGATGGCAAATGCCCAGAATACCATTTGCAATGTTGAGGACTTCATTCGATTTATGCCAAAATTAATAGCCAATACAAAAGCTAGGGGTGAAAACATAACAATATAGCCGAGCATCGTTGGGGCTAAAATATTACCCTGCTGAGTATAGAGCATGGATAGTAATACCGGCGTATTGGCGGTGACATATGCTGCCAAGCCAGTAAGAGCCAAGGCTGAGGCCATGTAGTTATAAACAGTTAGCATGTATGCGCGAAGGCCCTCATCAATTTCGGATGCGCTTTTTGAGGTCGCTGACGAATAGTAAGTATTGCGATCAACCATTTTAAGTTCCTTTTTAATTAGTATAGGCTTTAAATTATTAACTTATCATATATTGGCACTGCAAGGCAATCTTTCAAGTCAATTATAGATTATGTTTATTTATTAAAAATTTTAAAAAATCATCAGACGCGCGTTCGATAATTTTGTAAGACTTTTCAAAGTCCTCAATGTCACCGTAATACGGATCTGGAACGTCTGTACCGCCAAGATTATTTTCAGAAAATGACATGAATAAATGCAACTTATTTTGATTGTTAGGCGGGCATTTTTTTTTCATTACTTCAAAATTACTATTGTCCATAGCCACTAAGTAATCAAAACTTTCAAAGTCAATTGAACTAAGCTTGCGAGCCTTTAAATTACAAATGTTTACACCATACCTAAGGGCTGTGAGCTGAGCACGTTTGTCTGGCGGTGATGACACATGAAACCCAGCTGTTCCCGCACTATCAATATACAAATTTTGAGAACTACCATTTTTGTTCTCTAATTTATTTGCCTGGTATCTGAAAATACCCTCGGCGCTGGGTGATCGGCATATATTACCAAGACACACAAAAAGAACTTTAATCATATATTGTTTTCCTTATTGTGGAGTTTTATTTAGAGATACAAATAAATTTTAAAATGTATTAGGTCTTTCAATCAATGTTTATTTTTCTTAGCTTCCCGGTAAGCGATAAAAAGGGTTGAGGCACATATAATGACACCACCTGATATTGTCCAGGTATCTGGTATTTCTGAAAAAATAAAAAACCCAGCTGCAGCAGCAAAAATAATTCTGACATATTCAAAAGGCGTAACCAACATTACATCGGCATTTTTATAAGCGCTGATCATTGAATATTGAGCGCAAAATGTTGTAGCTCCTAAACCGGCAATCAAAATCATTTGATCAATTGTGGGAGTTATCCAATAATAAGCTGCAGGCAGGGCACAAATTAATACGGTAGCGGTGTTAGCATATAGAACCAGGGTGACTGGAATATGATCTTTGCTAAGTATTTTTGAGAACACTGCGAGCACGGCCATACCGAGGGCGGCCGCAAGCACGGAGAGATGTGCCCACTCTAGGCTGCCCCCGCTTTCATTGTTCCAGGGGTGAAGAACTATCATAATACCAATAAAACCTAAAATTGTAGCCGTGGTGCGATAAATTCTAATCCTTTCGCCAAGAAAAATGGCGGCAAGAATTATGAGAAATAATGGTTTTGAAAACTGTAATGATGTGACTTCAACTAGTGGTAAACTTGATACCGCATAAAAATTACATACAACAACCAAGCAAGTAAGAGCTGAGCGGCCCGCAACCATATTGGGTCGGTGGGTACTAATTAAAATTTTTCCAAGTCGGTAATTAAAAATAAGGGTGATAAGTACAGTGAAGGCACAACGAATCATGACAACTTCAAAACTATTTAAACTTTGACCAAGTTTTTTAATTAGAATTGCGCTGGTGGTGACAACCATACAAAAAGCAAGCATGAAGAGAATACCTTTGAAACCATCGGGAGAATTTTTTGTTTGCCAATTCATAAAGAATTAATTTTTCTACGCTTAGCTTCTCTATGGGCGGCATAGACAGCGCTGGATAAAATAATGGTGCCCCCAATAAATGTGTATATATCTGGAGCTTCTCCATAAAAAATATAACCAATAATTGCAGCAAAAATCAACCTTGTGAAGTCAATTGGCATAATGGCGGTTGTTTCAGTGCGACTGAAGGCTCTTGAAATCGAATATTGTGCAAGCGCAGCACATAGACCAATTAAAATTAAAATGTTCCACTGATGTGGCGATGGCCAAGACCATCTCGTTAGAGCAAATACAAATGAGATGGGCAAGGTAAAAAACATTGCATATAGGGCAACAACATTTGGTTTATCTGTTTGGCTTAATTTGCGTATACATATGATAGCAAAAGCAACTGCGAATGCTGATGTCAATGCCGCGCCAACCCCTGAGGAAAAGGGTACAGTTCCGGGCCGTAGTAAAATAATCATTCCAATAAAGCCGGCAATAAGGGCGGAAATTCGCGGAAGATGAATTTTCTCTTTTAAAAATATTACCGCCAACAAGGTGGAAATTACTGGTGCCGCAAAACTATACGATGTTGCACTAGCAAGCGGAATGACAGTTACAGCATAGAAGCTGGAAATGACAGCAATAGCTGAAACAATACCGCGAAAGAAATGAAGTTTTATTTGGTTAGTTTTGAGACCAAAAATACCAACTTTGTAGAAAGTTGGCACTAAAAAAAATATAGCTAAAAGCGTTCTCAGAAATGCAGTCATGAATGGATGAAAATCCATGATCGACAAATAACGTATTAGGCCACCCATAATTGAGAAAAGTACACAGCTAAGAAGCATAAAAAGAGGGCCGGTCAGGTTATCATTTATTTTTATTCCTGAGTGCAATTTAAAACCCTTTAATAAACACTGACGTCTAGCCAATCTTCTATTTTTTCAGGTATTTCTGGGTTAGTAAGGTTTTTAGTCTTCATCATTAGATAGGCAAAGTTGTCGGCGATAATTTCTTCAGGATGAATATCAAATTTTGTATTGTATCCAACCTTTTTATAAAAATCAGGGATATCTTCGTGTTTAAAGATACTTGTTGAGCCATCTATTCTAATTACTGGTTTACAAATGCCATTTTGTAAAATTACTTCGAGAAGGTCGCCAGTGATGTGACCATCAAACCCCTTCTTAACTTTCGGATCAAAAGCATCATACTTTGTGTGAAGGTAAGACATAACATATGTATCTCGATCCTTAATTTTAACAGGAAGAAAAAATTCCATAAATGGAGCTTCAGGGTTGCGGATTGTATATCTATCTATTTTTTCTGTTGATTGAAAATAGCAAGGCCTAAACCCTATAATATTATAGAGGCTGGCACGCTGTATACGATTTTTGCGGGATAGAATGTGAAAAATTTGATGAAAAAAGAGTTTTGTTGAAAGAGATGTTCGACGTGCTGGGGACACAAAAGCGTTGCCGCGTGTGTGGGGTATACCACTTTCAACTGCATTAGTAACTTTTATAAAATAAACTGTATCGGGAAGGAGATGGGAAATTTTTTCCAGCTTTTTCTTGTGTGTAATCAGGAGTGCCTTCATTAGGGCTTTTTCCGCCTCAGGCCATTCAATAACATTTGCAGCATAATGTGCTTTAAGATCTTCAATAGTTTTATTAGCTGTCGTAGAGCCTGTTTGTAAGGCTATCTCAATAGGTTTCATGTTAGAGAGATATTCATCATCCTTCGTGAGAATGTTGATTGCAGTTTCTTTATCAGCAAATTTATAATCTGTGGCCCATGCCGGATTTAATATAAACAAAATTATAACCGTCTGCATCACTATGATAAATTTTATATTTGCCATCAAAAACTTCTTTTACTTCAATTTTAATAACTTTAATTAACTAGAACAGTGTATTTTATAACATAATGTAATTATAGAAATAACAAATTTTCATCAACTTTAAAGTTAGCACCTGTTTTCTCTTTTACGTTATTAATTGTAACATTACTTGCGAGCTCGGTGAGGGTAGCGGTTCCATTTTCAATAACAAAGACCCCTAGGTCAGAAATTATCATATCAACTACCTTGACGCCGGTAAGTGGAAGCGTGCAATTCTTTAAAAACTTTATTCCACCATCTCTGGCATTATGATCCATTAAAACTACAACTTTTTTAACACCTGCAACCAGGTCCATAGCTCCGCCCATTCCCTTAATCATCTTGCCAGGGATCATCCAGTTAGCAAGGTCCCCTTGTTCTGAAACTTGCATCGCTCCGAGGATGCTAAGATCGATATGACCCCCTCGGATCATCGCAAAACTGTCAGCAGATGAAAAATAGCTTGTTCGGTCTAACTCCGTAATTGTTTGCTTTCCGGCATTTATTAGATCAGCATCCGCTTCGCCCTCGAAAGGGAAAGGGCCCATTCCAAGCATGCCATTTTCACTTTGTAAAGTGACGTCGACATCATTAGGAATAAAGTTTGCTACAAGTGTGGGAATTCCAATACCCAGATTTACATAATATCCATTACGAATTTCGAGAGCGGCTCGTTTTGCCATTTCTTCTCTGGTCCAAGCCATAACTATACTGCCTCCTTTGGCCGTGTTGTAAGTTGTTCTATGCGTTTTTCTAGATCTCTTGAAACTATAATGCGTTGTACAAAAATTCCTGGAGTGTGAATATGATCTGGGTCCAACTCTCCATTTTCTAGAATTTCTTCTACTTCGACCACCGTTATTTTACCTGCTGTTGCCATCGTAGGATTAAAGTTTTGGGCGGTTTTTCTGAATATTAGATTACCTTCTTTGTCCGCCTTCCATGCCCTTATCAATGATACATCTGCTTTAAGTCCTGTTTCCATAATATAAGTTTCACCATTAAAAACTTTATGTTCCTTACCCTCAGCAATAAGAGTACCTACTCCCGTTTTTGTATAGAAACCAGGAATTCCAGCTCCGCCCGCTCGAACACGCTCTGCTAGAGTTCCCTGTGGATTGAATTCAAGTTCAAGTTCTTTAGAAAGGTATTGTCGTTCGAATTCTTTATTTTCGCCAACATATGAAGAGATCATTTTTATTATTTGCCTAGTTTGCAATAGAAGTCCAAGGCCGAAGTCGTCCACACCGGCATTATTGCTAATTGCAGTAATGTTTTTTATGTCGCTATCTCTTAACGCTGCTATTAAATTTTCTGGAATTCCGCATAGACCAAACCCCCCGACCATAAGCGTCATACCGTCTGATAATATCCCATCAAGTGCAGCAGTGGCATCTTTATAAACCTTACTCATTGGTTTGGTTCCTTAATTCGTTTAAATGCATTAAAAATATTTTTTACATTAAATAGTAATAATTGACTATGATAATTATCATTTATGGAATAATTACGCTTAAATATTTAAATTTAAATAGCAAGAGTTGACAATTGTTACAATATAATCAAAATTCTGACAAAGTTAAATTTTAGAGTGGTTGTTAATATTATTTAAGTAACAATACAATTGAAATAAGAGGAATACCGATGAATAAGTTTGCGGGGTGGTTGTTGATTACCATATCATTTTTAATAGTAACCACAAATCTATCAAAGGCCGATAGTAGACAGCTTCTAAATAGTTTTCGTGATTGGGATGCTTTCGTTCTAAAAACTGATACTGGACAAACTGTTTGTTATATGATTTCGTTACCTAAAGCGAAGACCCCAAGCTCGTTGCGTCACGGCAACCCTTTTGTGACCGTAACCCATAAACCATCATTAGAGATTAGGAATGAATTTAACTTTATCGCCGGCTATGGTTTTCAAAAAGGGTCAGCTGTAAAAATGGTCATAGATAAAACAGCAAAATCTAATCTCTTTACAGAGCAAGACGGTGCCTGGGCGTACGACGCTAAGCAGGATGACACAATCGTAGCATCGTTAAAGCGTGGTAATAGTCTAATTCTTAATGCTCGTAGCGGCCGCGGCAATGCGACGAGGTATCGTTTCTCACTTTCTGGCTTTACAGCAGCCCATAACGCTATTACAAACGCCTGCCGTTAAATATTGTCAGTTATGCACGAACTTACATGTTAAAAATTGAAAGAAGTTATGAAAACTTTACCATTAGGAGTTGAGCCAGTTGTCGCCCCCCGCCATACCTTTGAGGAGAATAGAAGCCTTATTGGTTTATCACATGCCGAAGTGGCGGAGAAACTTAAAGAGATAGGCATCCCTGAAAAACAATGTCGGATGCGTGCACAGCAAGTATGGCATTGGATTTATTTCAGAGGAGCTAAAAATTTTGATGAGATGAGTAATATTTCTCAAGATATGAGAAAAAAATTAGCTGAACATTTTGATGTTGGCCGTCCTCAGATTATCGAGGCGCTTATCTCAAAAGATGGAACTCGTAAATGGTTAATGAAATTTCCTGACGGACAGGAAGTTGAAACAGTATTTATACCGGAAGGTGATCGTGGAACTCTGTGCGTATCATCCCAAGTTGGTTGCACACTTACTTGTAAATTTTGTCATACTGGGACACAGCGTTTGGTTCGTAATTTAACTCCAACGGAAATTGTCATGCAACTTCTTGTAGCCCGTGACTATCTCGATGAATGGCCAAGTCCATCAGAAGGTAGGCTTGTTTCAACCATAGTCTTGATGGGTATGGGGGAGCCTCTTTATAATTTTGATAACGTAAGTAAAGCAATGCAAATTGTAATGGATGATAATGGTATTAATTTGTCACGACGGCGCATAACACTGTCGACTTCCGGGGTGGTTCCTGAAATTTATCGCTGTGGGGAGGAAATAGGGGTAAACCTAGCCATATCTCTTCATGCTGTTAACGATAAAATTCGTAGTGAAATCATGCCAATAAATAATAAATATCCAATTCATGAGTTACTTACAGCCTGTAAAAATTACGCTGGTTTAAAAAATAGTCGCAAGATAACTTTCGAATATATTCTACTCAAAGGTATTAATGATAGTGATGAGGATGCGCTTGAACTTGTTAGGTTGATAAAAGAATATCAAATCCCTGCTAAAGTTAATTTAATTCCTTTCAATCCATGGCCAGGATCATCATATGAGAGACCGAGCAAAACAAGGATTGAAAAATTTTCAGATCTTATTTTTAGTCGTGGAATATCTGCTCCGATAAGAACCACAAGAGGTGAAGATATCTTAGCTGCCTGTGGGCAACTTAAATCTGAATCTGAAAAAGCAAGAAATATTAGAAAACACTAATATTTGAGGTTTTTAAATAGTTGTGCAAAATAATATTATGATTTTTAAATATAATGACTAATGCTTTACATAAATATCTTTTATTATTACCTCTTTAATTTCGATCAATTGTCGAGTAAAAAGAGTGTGAAGTCTTTTAAAAAGGTATAAAATTATGACAGCTCGTATTTTCCAACCAACTAAAACGGCCATGCAATCGGGATTGAGTGGTTCTAAAAAGTGGAAATTCGAATATGCACCAGAACAACCAAGATCGCTTGATCCGTTAATGGGTTGGACAGGATCAGCAGATATGAACAGTCAAATAAGATTAACCTTTGACACTAAGGCTGATGCTGTGGCATATGCTGAGCGCAACGGAATTGAATATGTTGTGCAAGAGCCTAAAGTTCGAAAGACACGCCTAAAAAATTATGCTGACGTTTTTGGCTTTACTCCCTGATTATTTTCTCCGTTTTGATTGTGCGCTCGTAGCTCAGCTGGATAGAGCAACGGACTTCTAATCCGTAGGTCGCAGGTTCGAATCCTGCCGAGCGCACCATTCCCAACTTCTTTATTAATAAGATATATTTTAAGAGTGAATGACTATTATGAGAGCCATTGGAAAACGTTGTGATCCCAGTGAAGAAAATATTTGCAGCATTCTTCAAAATATTAATGACATCTATAATAAATATTTTTATTGCTGATGGCTTGATATTTAATATTAGAGTTATGTAGTAGTATCTTCAGTGGATCCAAAATGATTGGTGTGCCACCATTATAATTGCGGCAATGTGCAATAATAGATTTGTTGGGTAGTCCAGCCTGATCTCTTGAATTTAACGTTACTTGACTGGTGAAAAGGATATCGCCGTTAATCAATTGTTGGACTTTAGAATTATTACGATCATATGTGCAAGCAGCCATAATCATAATAATCATTATATTGAAGATTTTCATAATTTATAACAATCAAAGCAGTGAATATGTGATTACTAATATATAAGCTTAAAATATAAATTTCCTTTAGACTTTAGTCTAAGGGGACTTTTTTAAAAGTGATTCCTCTGACCGTGTTCTTATACGGATGAAAATTGCTAATGTAACAAACCCACACACTAGAAAACTAATGATCAATGGTTGTGCTGTTCCATTATAAAGCTGACCGATTGTTCCGCCTACTATTACAGCAAGAAATATTTGAATAGCAGTTATTACTGAGGTTGAAATACCAGCCATATGCCCCCAAGGTTGCAGAGCAAGACTATTAAAATTACCAAATAGTGCGCCCATACAAAAGAAGGTGGCAAGCATGTAAATATAAAAAAGATTAAAAGGAAGGTTTCCGTCAAGCATAACGCTGAGTATAAAAGAGGACAAGGAAATGATCGTATGGGTTGTAAGAAAAAAGAAGCATATTTTGTGAACATTAAATTTTGCCAATAATTTTGCATTTACAAATGATGCGGTACCATAAGAAATTGCAAGTATACCGAAATACATTGGAAAAAGATTTCCTAAGTTATATTGGACGTCCATGACCTGCTGCGCCAAGCTAAGGTAAGCAATGAAGGAGCCAAATAAAACTCCCGTCATAATAGTATAGCCTAGAGTAACAGGATTTTTGATTGTCTCAATACTGCCAGAAAGAATAATTGAAAGCGAAAATGCCCTCCGGTTCTCTGCCTGCAAAGTTTCCCGTTGGCGAAAGTGCATCCAGGTTACACCAAGTAGTGCAAAGCTAAATATAAACCAGAAAATTGCTTGCCAACTAGCCAATATAAGTATGCCCTGACCAAGCAAAGGAGCAAGTGCTGGGACCATAATAAATACCATCATAATGAGAGACATTATTTTGGCCATTTCTACACCTTCATACTTATCGCGAATAATAGCAAGACTGACCACTCGGCATGCGGCCCCTCCAAACCCCTGAATTGTTCTACCTATTAGCATAGTTTCTAAATTTGTTGCATAAATTGAAACTAATGTACCTATTAAAAATATAGCAACCCCGACATAGATGGAATTTTTCCTACCAAAACTATCTGCAAAAGGTCCATAAAACATTATACCGAAGGACATACCAAAAAAGATAGAGATTATAACCATTTGAATGTCGTTAGTATTTTGAACATTTAAATCTGTGGCCATTAATCCCAATGCGGGTATCATCGCATCAACGGATAATGCAGTCACAGACATTAGAACTGCCATGATGCAGATGAATTCTTTGGTGTTTAGGCGGTTAATTCTTTTAGACATAAAACTCTCAAAGGATAAAATTACTGCGTAGGGCACTACATTAGAACATTTTTAAAATATTCCAACTGATTACTACTATTGAAATATTTTTTATATTGATCCACTGGGATATCAATTATTTAATATTCTCAAAAACTTTTTTTACTCAAAAGTAGTCAGTTTTTTTATTTGTACTTGATTTGTTCTCCTTTGTAATGTATAACAAATGAAAGGAGAAATTCAATGGGTTTTACTTTTAAACAAAAAAAAATGTTTTTTCAAAAAGGTCTTTATAAATGTCCTGTGCCACCAGGTGAAGTTAGTCGTTTCTGGTCTGATAATGATTGGTTTAGGCATGTGGATAGCCGAGGCGTATGGTGTAGTTAAAATTTAAAGAAGTTGAAAGTTTTATTATAATTTATCAAGTGGAATTTTGATATAAGAGACACCATCATTTTCTTCTGGAGGAAAGATTCCACCCCTCATATTTACCTGCACAGAAGGTAATATTAATTTTGGCATGCTAAGTTCTAAATCCCGGGACGTTCTGACTTCTATGTATTGGGAGCGGCTCTTTTCTGCAAGATGAATATTTTTTTCCCTCTGCTCTTTAACTGATGTAATCCATTCATAATCACGACCACCAGGTCCGTAATCATGGCACATATATAGTTTTGTTTCGTCTGGAAGTGACAATATTCTTTGCAGACTATCGTAAAGGGTCGCTGCGTCTCCACCTGGAAAATCACATCTTGCGGTGCCAGCATCAGGCATAAACATTGTATCACCAACAAAACAATGTTCGCCAATCACATATGAAATACATGCTGGTGTATGGCCAGGAGTTTGTAAAACACGCGCATCAATATCACCGATTTTGAAAACTTCATTGTCGCTAAATAAATGGTCAAATTGTCGGCCATCTGTTGCAAAGGAACTTTCAACATTGAATATTGGACCAAAGGATCTTTGCACGGCAGTGACATGATTACCAATAGCGGTTTTACCGCCTAATTTATTTTTTAAATAAGGTGCTGCGGTTAAATGATCAGCATGGATATGCGTTTCTACAATCCACTGACAGCGATAGTTCTTTTTTGAAATATAGGAAATAATGCTATCCGCAGATTTAGTATTGGTTCTGCCTGAAGTGGGGTCGTAATCAAGAACACTATCGATGATTGCACAGGCTGATGTCATCTTGTCTGCAACTACGTAAGTGATAGTATTAGTGTCTGGGTCAAAAAAGGCCTGTATTTCTGGTGCGAGGGCGGGCGTCATTAAAATTTCCTTTTCCTACCAGCATGTTAAAATTTTAATTTACAATAGTAAATGTTAACTTTACTTTTTATTTTTATAATTTAAGTAAAAAATTAAATTCATAAGTAATATTACCAACGGTCATGACTTTATACTACAGAATAAACTTAGAAAGATCTGATGTATCAGCTAGATTTCCGATATGTTTGGTTATATAATTGGCATCAACTATCACTTCAGTAGCTACCATATCAGTTGCCTCAAAACTAATTTCATCAAGTATACGTTCAAGAACAGTATGTAGTCTCCTCGCACCAATATTTTCAACATTTTCGTTGATGGTAGCTGACATCTTAGCTATGGCGGCAATACCGTCATTTGTGAAATTAAGGGTGATGTCTTCGGTTCCCATTAAGGCAACATATTGTTTAATTAAACTATAGTCAGGTTCAACAAGAATATGCTTAAAGTCATCTTCGGTTAGAGCGTCTAGCTCTACCCGAATTGGTAAACGCCCCTGAAGTTCCGGAAGCAAATCGGACGGTTTAGCAACTGAGAAGGCACCGGAAGCAATAAAAAGGATATGATCTGTTTTAATATTCCCGTGCTTAGTTGAAACTGTGCAGCCTTCAATAAGTGGGAGTAGATCGCGTTGGACGCCTTCACGGCTAACCTCACCGCTATTTTGGTTTCCGCGTCCAGCAATTTTATCAATCTCGTCAATAAAAACAATACCAGTTTGTTCTGTATTTTCTATTGCTTCTTTAATAATACCATCTTCATCAAGCAATTTTTCACCTTCATCACTAGCTAGAACCTCTAGAGCTTCACTGACAGACATTTTTTTCTTTTCCGTTTTAGCCCCTAGTTGGCTTCCCAATAAGTCTCCAAGATTTAACATACCCATGCTGGCGCCAGGCATACCAGGAATGTCGAATGAAGGCATATTTGAGTTTTGACTTTCCATAACATCAACTTCAATCTCTTTTGCGTCAAGTTTACCTTCACGAAGCATTTTTCTAAATTTTTGGCGTGTATCAGAAGACGCCTGTTCTCCAACTAGTGCGTCAAGGACCCGCTCTTCTGCTGATAGTTCAGCTTTACTGACAACGCTTTTTCTTTTCTTATCGCGAATTAAACTAATCGATATTTCCATAAGGTCGCGAACGATTTGTTCTACGTCCCGTCCAACATAACCTACTTCGGTGAATTTTGTAGCTTCGACCTTAACAAACGGCGCATTAGCAAGCTTTGCTAGCCTCCTGGAAATTTCGGTTTTACCAACTCCTGTGGGGCCTATCATGAGAATGTTTTTTGGCAGAACCTCCTCACGCATTTCACCTGTTAGTTTCTGACGCCGCCAACGATTACGGAGAGCAATAGCTACGGCACGTTTAGCAGGATTTTGACCAATAATATAACGGTCTAGTTCGGATACTATTTCACGCGGTGAAAAAGATTTCATTTAAAATTTCCAGTATTATTAAATATCTAATGTTTCAACAGTTAGATTATTGTTTGTATAAACACATATTTCTGCGGCAATTTCGAGAGCCCGTTTGCCGATTTCTTCAGCATCGAGATCTTGGTCCATCAGTGCTTTCGCGGCAGCGAGCGCGTAGTTGCCGCCTGAACCGATAGCAATCAGACCGTCTGTTGGTTCCAATACGTCTCCAGTTCCAGTGAGGATTAATGAGACATCTTTGTCGACAACCGCCATCATCGCTTCAAGCTTGCGCAGATAACGGTCTGTGCGCCAATCTTTGGCCATTTCAACGCATGCCCGTGTAAGTTGACCGTTATAGCGCTCAAGCTTTTCTTCTAATCTTTCAAAAAGTGCAAAAGCATCAGCTGTCGAACCCGCAAATCCGGCGATAACTGTGCCATCACCAATACGTCGTACCTTTTTTGCATTTGCCTTTATGACGGTACTACCCAAAGAAACTTGTCCGTCCCCAACAATCACAACTTTATTACCTTTGCGCACACTTAAGATCGTGGTGCCTCGCCATCCTGGTGGTTGATCTGTCATATGTTCAAGCCCTGTTTTTTATATTTGTAGATTAACATGTGGGTAATATTTCACACTTGGTCAAGGGGTACATGGATTTTTATCCAAAATAATGCAAACTTGTACGTCAAACACTAGCACTTCTTTTAAACTACTGCTATATGTCTTGAAAAAATGGTGTGGTCCACATAAGACCTTTAAAAGGAGAAGATTATGCGCAAAGCAACAGTAGAGCGCACGACCAAAGAAACGTCAGTTTCGGCAACGGTTAACCTAGATGGTTCCGGTATTTATGACATTGATACAGGAATAGGATTCCTTGATCATATGATGGAGCAACTTTCGCGGCATAGTTTGATTAATTTAACCTTACGAGCTAAAGGTGATACGCATATCGACTTTCATCATACAACTGAAGATGTGGGGATTGTTGTTGGGGAGGCTATTGCTGATGCTCTCGGGGATCTTCGCGGTATAACCCGTTACGGGAGTGCCATTATACCCATGGATGAGACCTGCACTCGCTGTTCTGTCGATATTTCAGGTCGGCCATTTATTGTTTTTAAGGTAAATTTTAGTCGTGATAAGCTTGGCGAAATGGATACAGAACTATTTCTTGAATGGTTTCGTGCCTTTGCTCAAGGCGCAGGCATGACACTGCATGTTGAAAATATGTATGGCGAAAATAATCATCACATTATTGAAAGTTCATACAAAGCACTGGCCCGCGCCATGCGCCAGGCAATTGAGATTGATCCGCGTAAATCGAATGCTATTCCTTCTACCAAAGGAATGATTGGTGACAAGTCTGACTAGAAAATGAAAACTGTTATTATAAATTATGGCTCTGGTAATCTTCGTTCAGTAGAAAAAGGTGTTTTGTTTGCAAGTCAGTCCCTTAATATGGAGATTAAGGTTACAGCTTCTTCCGACGAAGTGAGAAGTGCGGATCGTATAATCCTGCCGGGCGTTGGTTCCTTTGCAGATTGCATGAAAGGACTAACTGCAATTAGTGGGATGCGTGAGGCACTTGAAGAAGTCGTAATAGAGCGGGGACGCCCATTTCTTGGCATCTGTGTAGGAATGCAACTTCTTGCAGACCAAGGTCTTGAACATGTTAGTACAAAAGGCCTTGGATGGATAAGTGGCGTCGTCGATAAAATTGCAGTGGATAAGCTTAAAGTACCTCATATGGGATGGAATAATCTTGAAATAGCCCAGTCACACACGCTCTTTAATGAAGTTAGTAGCGGTGATCATGCTTATTTCGTCCATAGTTATCATTTTAAGGTTGCTAATCCAAAAAATATCTTGGCTCATGTAGATTATGGAGGGTATATTGCAGCAGCGGTTGTTCGTGATAATATATCGGGAACCCAGTTCCACCCTGAAAAAAGTCAAGCAGTCGGCCTTAAAACAATTGAAAACTTTTTAAAATGGTTTCCTTAATATGAGTAAAGACAAAAAAGATAAAAAGATCCCACGCTTAAGTGTAGATGAAGTTAAATCCCTTGATAATATTGATATTTTGGAACTTTGTGAAACAACACGAGTAGCTATACTTGCTCATGAAGGGTTTAACTGGCTAACGCCACCGCCGGAAAAAACACTTGAAAATTTTTGGAAAGGGGTATTTATTGTCCCTGGAAGAACTTTGATTATAGCCCGTATGGATGGTCAGATTGCGGGTTGCTGTCAACTGGTTCAGCCAGCCAAAAATAATGAGGCAGGTTCATTTAAAGGCAGTATTGAAACTTTCTTCCTTGCCCCATGGGCTCGAGGACATAACCTTGCCAAAGCAATGCTGCAAAAAGCTGAGGATGTAGCCTGTGAAAAAGGCTGTCTCACACTTGAATGTCACATGGCAGCAGATCAACAAGCCGCCATTGCCATTTGCGAGTGGATTGGTATGGACCGCTGGGGTATTAAAGAACGCTATGCTCGTATCAACGGCGCATTTGTGCCTGGATATTATTATTCAAAGAATTTGGATTAGAAATGATTTTATTTCCTGCTATTGATCTAAAAGACGGTCAATGCGTGCGGCTTTACAAGGGTGAAATGGATCAAGCTACCGTATTTAATGACAATCCAAGCGACCAGGCTCAAAAATTTGAACAAGCCGGCTGCGAGTGGTTACATATTGTGGACCTTAATGGAGCCTTCGCCGGAAGACCCATTAACGAGTTTGCCGTTAATGAGATACTTGAAAGTGTTACAATCCCTGTTCAGCTTGGCGGTGGGATCCGTGATCTTAAAACAATTGAAACTTGGATTGAAAATGGAGTAAGTAGAATTATTCTTGGTACCATTGCGCTTCGTGATCCGTCACTCGTAATAGCAGCAGCTAAAAATTTCCCAGGTAAGATTGCGGTTGGTATTGACGCACGAAACGGTATGGTTGCAGTTGAAGGTTGGGCGAAAACATCTGACATGTCAGCAGTGCAGCTAGGAAAAAAATTTCAGGATGTTGGCGTGACAAGTATTATTTATACTGATATTGACCGCGATGGGACGATGAGCGGCCTTAATATTGAAAACACGATGGCTCTTTCGAATGAGCTAAGTATTCCGGTGATCGCATCTGGTGGCGTTGCGTCAATTGGTGATCTTGAAATACTAAAATTAGCGGCACAAAAAACAAGTGGGACTATAGAAGGTGTAATTTCTGGTCGAGCAATTTATGATGGTCGCCTTGATATTCGCGATGGAATTGCAATACTTAAAGGTGAGTTGTAATGCTAAAAGCTCGTATTATACCATGTCTTGATGTCAAGGATGGTCGTGTTGTTAAGGGTGTCAACTTTGTTGGGCTGTGTGATGCAGGGGATCCCGTTGAGCAGGCTAAGTTATATGATGAGGCTGGAGCAGATGAACTCTGTTTTCTTGATATTACTGCTTCAAGTGAGAAGCGTTCTATTCTTCTTGATGTAGTAAGAAGAACTGCAGAACAATGCTTTATACCACTGACAGTTGGAGGGGGTGTTCGTAAGAAAGAGGATGTGCAAAATCTTTTGCTTGCGGGAGCAGATAAAGTATCGGTTATGACTGCTGCAGTTGAAAGACCAGAATTAGTTAGTGAACTAGCAGAAAAATTTGGATCGCAGTGTATTGTAGTGGCTATTGATGCTAAATGTGTAGGACCTGATAAGTATGAAGTATTTACACATGGTGGCCGAAAGCCAACCGGTATTGATGCAATAGAATACGCAAAGAAAATTGCAGAGTTTGGAGCGGGTGAGATATTGCTTACCTCGATAGATAAGGATGGCACTAAGGACGGTTTTAATATTGCCCTCACTCGGACAATAGCTGATAGCGTATCTATCCCAGTTATAGCATCTGGTGGTGTTGGTAACTTGGAACATATGGTTGAGGGAATAAGAGATGGTAACGCAAATGCCGTTCTTGCTGCCTCGATTTTTCATTTTGGTGAATATACAATTGAAGAATGTAAAAAATATATGGCACGTTCTGGGCTCGAGGTTAGGATTTAATATGATAAATAAACTAGAGATTATAGAAAAGCTTGAGAAAGTGATTAAAAATAGAAAAGGTGGGGATATAGATAAAAGTTATGTTGCACGTCTTTTTGCAAAAGGGCATAAAAAGATAGCTCAAAAAGTTGGTGAAGAAGCTGTTGAACTTGTGATTGCCGCAGCAGGCAATGACCGTGAGGAAGCCATTTCAGAATCGGCTGACTTGATGTTTCATATGATGGTACTGTGGTCAGATATGGAAATAACTATAGAAGAAGTTTGCGAAGAGCTAGCCAGTCGCGAGGGTCTTTCAGGCATAGCTGAAAAGGAAGCTCGAGAGGATTTTAATGATGTCTTATGATAGTGACAATATTTTTGCAATGATCTTACGGGGTGATGTACCATGTGTGAAAATTTATGAGGACAATCATGCGCTTGCATTTAACGATATAAATCCTCAGGCCCCGGTTCATGCATTAGTTATCCCTAAAGGAAAATATGTTAATATGATAGACTTTTCAGAGAACGCACCTGAAGAACTTATCGTAGGCTTTTTTCGGGCTATTGGTAGGACAGCACGGCAACTTGGATTAGAAGAAGGTGGTTATCGGCTGATTGCTAATGCAGGTGAAAGTGCTCACCAAGAAGTCCCTCACCTTCATTTTCATATTTTAAGTGGTAAAAAATTGGGCCCTATGCTTAGTTAATTGACTATTTTTTTGACGAAATCTTTAAGGTTAATAGCAGGACGGGCGCCAAGGTGAGTGATTATTTCGCTTGCAACCAGGTTGCCAAGTGCGCCGCACTCACTAATTGGCTTTTTGCTAAGAAGACCATATAAGAATCCTGCTGCAAATAAGTCCCCTGCACCGGTCGTATCAATTAAGTTTGTGACATTTATTCCTTGGATACTAGTAATCTCATCTTTATTGATAACAATACACCCTCCCGCACCACAGGTAATAGCAACTATATCACAATCCTGTTGAGCCAGCCGTGCTGTGTCTTGTAAATTATCACTACCATAAAGCATTTTAATTTCGTCCTGGTTGGCAAAAAGTATATCGACACCATCTTTTACTAACTTCAAAAACTCTTCGTGGTGTCGTTCAACGCAAAATGGATCGGAAAGACTTAGGGCCACTTTATTACCTTCATCATGTGCTATGTGTATTGCTTTTCTAAAGGCTGCTTTGGCTGGCTCAGGATCCCATAGGTAACCCTCAAGGTAGGAAATTTTTGAAGATCTTACTATTTTTTCATCTATATCCTCTTCCGTAAGATTGACGCAAGCACCAAGATAAGTGCACATTGTACGCTCCGCGTCAGGTGTCACAAAAACTATACAGTGTGCTGTTGCGGGTCCATTTATTGAAGGTGGCGTAGTAAAACTTGTTCCTATAGTATTAATGTCGTGGGTAAAAACTTGTCCTAGTTGATCATCATGAACTTTTCCAATAAAGGATGTACTCGCTCCCATAGATGCTAGGCCAGCAACTGTATTAGCCGCTGATCCGCCAGAGCATTCAATACATTGTCCAAGTCCTGCATATAAAATAGCAGCGTCATCTGCACTTACTAGTTGCATGCTACCTTTAACGAGATTTTTTGATTTTAAAAACTCGTCATCTACTTGGATTAAAATATCAACAATTGCATTACCTATCCCGAGTACATCAAAACTTTTCACAATTAATTTTTCCTATTTTTATCAGTAAATTTTGGCATTATCTATCATGATAATTGATTTAATGTAAAATTAATTATGGTCTTTTTAAAAAATATTACCATATAATTTAATCATTGTTGTTGGGTAATGAATTAGGGAAACATTACGTGAATAAACTGATCATAGCAATTGAACGTTCAGGGAGGGAGATCTTGGATAGGCCTTTTTTGAAAGTTTTTCTTCTTGGTATGTTCACAACTGCCTGTGCTTTGCTATTATCATTTGTCGTTGCAAATGAAATTATTAAAGAAATTCCACTTTATGCGTCCGGCGGGACATGGTGCAGACATTCGTTAATAGCCTGCTGGGGTTGCTCTACACTTCTGCCTTATTATTTATTATTTTTATATTTTTTGCTCCTATTTCAACATTAATAATTTCTATATTTATTGATGATGTTATAGATTGTGTGGAGAATAAGTATTATCCATATAAAAAAGCCAAAAAGCGTATGAATTTTTCGCATTTAGTTTTTCAAGCTCTGCGGATAATGTTTTTTTGTTATAGTTTTTAATTTGTTAGTTCTACCTATTTATGCGCTGCTTTCCTGGGCGCCACTTCTGTCGGGTATAGTTTTTTATTTGTTAAATTGTTATTTACTTGGCTGGGATAATTATGACATTTTTATTTATGGTGCCAATCATCCAGTTTGCAGCACCTATAATTAGTGCAGCATTAATTTGTGACTTATTTTATTTAATTGGATTTGAAGAGATATGAAATTAATATTGATATTAATAAGTACACTACTTTTATTGTCCTGTAACACGTCAAGGCAGTCTGCTCAAACAGCTGTTCCTTCTTCCGAATGGTTTCCTGAACCAGAGATTTATGAAAAACCTAAACCTGCTGCGCCCAACTTTCAAATTAGTAATATTATTAATCTCCAAAAAAGTAGTGTTCAGAGTATTCTTGGAATACCTTCGTTAAGGCGGTTAGAAAAAAATGCAGAAGTCTGGCTTTACGATAATCAATTCTGTAAAGCGCACATTTACTTTTATGAAAATGATAATAGTGATTTACATGCGGAATATATTGAGACTTCCCAAGAAAAAAGCCTTATGGACCTTGACGGTAAAAGAGCAGATTTTTGTATTTCAACATTTCTTAAGGATTAATCAGGAAGCTTTGTTTTCCCTTTAAATAGACAGATATCCTCAACCGGGCAGGTCGGACAACTTGGCTTGCGAGCTTTACATATATATCGTCCATGTAGGATCAGCCAGTGATGAGCGTGAAGGGAAAATTCTTTTGGTATTTTTTTTTCGAGTTTTAATTCGACTGATAGAGGGGTTTTTCCGGGGGCCATTTTTGTGCGGTTTGAAACTCGAAAAAGGTGAGTATCAACGGCGATGGTTGGCTGTCCAAAAGCCATATTGAGCACTACATTAGCTGTTTTTCTTCCAACACCATTTAGCTTTTCTAGGTCTATACGGTTTTCTGGCACTACACCATCGAAATCATCTACCAGCATCTGTGCGGCTTTAATGACGTTTTTGGCCTTTGTATTAAAAAGTCCAATGGTTTTTATATGTTGTTTTAATTTATCTTCACCAAGGTTCAGCATTTCTTGCGGCGTGGCCACGACCTTAAAAAGACTTTTTGTTGCTTTATTAACACCTATGTCGGTGGCTTGCGCTGAGAGAGCTACAGCAACCAACAAAGTATAGGGATTTGTATAATCAAGCTCGCCTTTTGGTTCAGGCTCACGCTCCTTGAGCCGTCTAAAAAATTCGTAAACATTATTTTTTTTCATTATACCCCTCTTTAATAACCTTAAATAATAGTTAGAAAAATTGATAGCTTCAAAGTTTATATTTAAATTATAAGGATCTGTAAAAGATTAACTAAATTAGTCTGGAGCTATTGATAACTTTTCTATAATATACCTTTGAATTTACTATAGAGGTATAAATGCTAATCATTATCATCGCAATTTTTATTACATTATCAATTATTATCAAGAGTTATAAACGTATTGATGATGCTAAAGTGACTTCTTCTGAAGTTATAAAGGCAGCTCTTATAGCAACAATAGCCATCAGCTTTTTATTACTGCGTACCTTTTATTTTGCTCTTCCTGAAGAGGGCATGGTCACTAACGAATATTTAAATTATCGAAAAGTATTATTGTGGGGGTTTATCGCACTTATGGGCTATGTTTTTAGAGCGATAATTTATAGTTTGGTATACTTTTACCGAAGCCGACCGTAGTTCGTGAATTATAATTTTTATTTTTTATCATGTAAAAAAGATTATCTCTTAAGCTTAAATCACTACAAAACCATATGAACTAATTGTGGTAAATTTACTTGCGAGTGAAATTAAATATAGAATAGCGTGGAGAATAATACGAATCTATTTCTTGCTTTACATTAGAAACATACAACATTTAATTGTGGTTAATATAATTAATAATCATTTTTTACCTATTATTTTATTATAAATAAGATAATTATTTTTACGGTAAAAAAAGTTATTATTTATTCTTTTTTTCTTATTAAGTTATTATAAACAGTGTATTTTTATTTTAAAAATTGGCTTTTTTATTTTTTTAGATTTAGAAATAAAGTTTATATTTTTTTATTTTTTTGTTCTTTGACCTAAAGGAGGTCTTGAAATTATTTTTTATTTTTTTTATATAGGGTACGCGCATTCAGATTTATTAGCTCTGGGAAGAGCTGTGACTGAAAATTATTTTATCGACTGAATAATAACAAACGTTAAAATAATTATTACTTCTGGTATTGAACCTTAAGTATAATTATAAAGTAAATACGATAATGAATTAAAGATAAACTACTTAGGGGGATGAGTAAGTGATAGGGAGGGAAAATATACGTAAAGCAACATCTAATAATGTTAGCTATTTAGACCTTAATAAGTCATTTACTCGCTCAATTAGTATTTTAATTAATGCCACAATATGTGGTTCAACCACAATAACTCAAAAAAAGCTGTAGGAAGACGCATGATTAAGCATCGATTAAGAACTATTCTTCTTTCCGCCATTGTTGCTACGGGGACCCTTTCATTTGGTTCTTTGGCAATTGGACAAACTTTATTAAGTGATGTCCTAAATGAAGGAATTTCCGCTAACCAAATCGCACAACAATCTCAAGCCCGCGTAAATACAATTGTTGATGATACTGATAAGATTATCACTGAATACAAAAGTATTCTTAAAACTGTTGATGGTCTCAGGGTATATAATGCTCAGATGGATAGGTCCATTGAGCGTCAATTGCAGGCAATGGAAGAATTAACAGAAAATATCAAAAATGTTACAGATATTAAACGTCAGGTCGAGCCGTTACTAGTTAGAATGGTTGATGGATTAGAGCAATTTATTAAAAACGATATTCCATTCCAGTTGGAAACACGTTTAGCAGGCCTTGACCGAGTAAAAGATCTGATGACTGATCCAGATGTGGATGCTTCTGAGCGATTCCGCACAGTGTTTGAGCTTTATCAAATTGAAAGTGATTACGGTGGGGTTTTTCAAAGTTATCAACAAACTATGGAAGTTGATGGAATAGAAAGATTCGTTGATATGTTAATGGTAGGCCGTGTGGCACTACTTTATCAAACAACAGATGGTTTAGTTTCTGGTGCCTATAATAAAGAGACTAGAGAGTTTGAAATTGTTGACCAGGGAACTTATCAAAGGTCAATAAACACTGCAATTAGAATGGCGAATGCAAAAGCGCCTCAAAATACTTTACTGTTGTTGCCAATAGCAGCACCATCTCAAGGGAGTGTTCAATGAGAAATTTTATAAAAATTATTGTTGCTTTAACATTAAGCGGCTTTTCTTCTGCTGCAATTGGACAAGAGACTAGTCTTGATGCGTTACTTGACATAGTTCGTCAAGGTAAAGTAAACGAAACCGAGGAGTATCGACAGCGCGAGGCTGAATTTAGAGGGGCAAAGGACAGGCAGTCAGGGCTTCGTACTGAGGCTCAGGCAGCTCAACGTGCAGAAGAGCGCCGTTCTGACCGTCTAGAGGCACAGTTTGCATCAAATGATGATAAGCTTACTGAACTAGAGCAAGAGTTTACAAATGAACTTGGTGCACTGAAAGAAGTTCTTGGCGTACTACAGCTGGTTTCAGGGGATACACGTTCACGGTTAGAGTCTTCCTTGACATCTACTCAATTTGAAGGTCGGGAGGAATTTATTACTGCTCTCATTCAAAAAACTTCATCTGGAACTCAACTTCCAAGTATTGAAGAAATTGAACGCCTTTGGTATGAAGTTCAGCGTGAAATGACTGAGCAGGGTCGTGTAGTCACATTCGATAGAGCGGTTAAATTGAATGATGGCTCTGAAGTTATTGTTCCTGTAACACGTGTTGGTGTATTTAACATTGCAATGGATGGTAAGTATCTTAAGTACGAACAAGGTTTAGTTGCTGAGCTTGATAGTCAACCTGAATCTCGTTTCATGGATTCTGCGACTGGGCTGCAAAACTCAACGTCTGGTTTTGCCGCATTTGGTCTTGATCCATCACGCGGTTCAATTCTTGCACTTTTAATCCAGAGACCGGGTTTTGAAGAGCGTATTGAGCAAGGTGGTACAATTGGTAATCTTATTATTGCTGTTGGCGGTATTGGAATACTACTTTTTCTTGAACGTGTAATTTTTCTTTCACTTGCGAGTGGAAAAGTAAAAGCACAAATTCGCAGTGAAACAATTAATGAAAATAACCCACTAGGCCGTGTGTTAGCAGTTCATGAAGCGAACAGAGGTACTGATGTGGAAACATTAGAGCTAAAAATTGATGAAGCTATCCTGAAAGAAATGCCCCCACTTGAACGGTTCCTAACGATGATCAAGCTAATCTCTGCTATAGCACCTCTAATGGGGCTGCTCGGTACGGTAACAGGTATGATTGAAACCTTCCAGGCAATGACATTATTTGGTACTGGCGATCCTCAAGTTATGGCTGGCGGTATTTCTGCTGCGTTAATGACAACCGTTCTTGGTATTTGTGTTGCCCTTCCAATGCTTTTCCTTCATTCACTAGTGAATGGTATGAGCCAAAGAATTGTGCACACTATCGAAGAGCAAAGTGCTGGTATCATTGCTGTACATGCTGAACAGCGTGGGAGTAAGTAACTATGTTAGGCCTAATCAATGTATTAGAACTGGTCCGCGATTTTATGGAGAGGGGTGGTCCTGTTCTAATCGTGATCTTCGTTGCGATATTAGTATTATGGGCTATGGTTTTGGAGCGTATGATATACTTTAGAACGCGCCATAAAATCCAAGTAGACGAAGTTATGGGTACTTGGGAGGCGCGCACTGAGCGCACCTCCTGGTATGCCCGTAAAATTCGTGAGGCCATGCTTAGTCAGATAAATATGGATCTTCGAGGCTCCATCTCTCATATTAAAACACTTGTTGCTGTTATTCCTCTTATGGGACTGCTTGGAACAGTGTGGGGTATGATTGAGGTTTTCGATGTGCTGTCTGTAATGGGGTCGGCAAATGTAAAGGCTATGTCCGCGGGCATTTCTAAAGCGACGATACCTACAATGGCCGGAATGGTTGGTGCCCTTTCAGGGGTATTTGCCTCTTCTTATATACAGGCACGTATAGACAAAGAGGCCGAACTGGTCGAAGATCATTTAACAATGGATCATTAAGAGAGATAAAATGCGTAAACATAAAAAAAACCAAGAAGAAGCTGCAATTGATATGACACCGATGCTTGACATCGTCTTCATCATGTTGATTTTCTTCATCGTTACTGCCTCTTTCCTTAAAGAAGCAGGCATTGAAGTTAACCGTCCTGAAGGTTCATCTGGTGAGCCACAAGAAAAAGCAAATATTATGATTGCTGTTACAGATGGTGATGAAGTATGGATGGAAAAGCGTCGTATTGACGTTAGGGCTGTTCGTGCCAACGTCGAACGCTTAAAGGCAGAAAATCCAGAAGGCACAATTGTTATTCAGGCTGATATAAAATCGACTACAGGTATTGTCGCCGAAATTATGGATTCTTTGAATGCTGCAGGTTATACGGACCATGTGCTAGCAACGCAACTTAACTAAAGGAGAATGTAATGATTGCACGGTATGTTATTTCATTTAGTTTTGCAGCATTAATTACTTTTGGATTGTTTTTTGGTATGCAGTGGCTGATCGCGACTGGTGATATAGAATTAGAAGATGCAGGCAAAAGAATTCGTGTTGAAATGGGGCAAGTAAGGGCCGTTGAAGAAGTTCGTCAAATTGAGCGTAAGCCTGATATTCCTGAAGAGGTTGAGGCGGCACCTGATATGAATATTGATATGTCTGCATCTGTAGACAATGTTGGTGGTGGCGTAGAAATTGGTGCAGCTTCTATGGAAGTAACGGCAATTTCTACCGGTGTTGGGGGATTTTCAGCAACAGATGGTGAGTACCTGCCAATCGTTCGTGTCCCTCCACAGTATCCTGCTCGTGCAGCGGAAAATGGTCTTGAAGGATACGTGATTGTTACATTTACTGTGACTGCTGAAGGCACTACAAAAGATGTAATTGCCATTGAATCAAGCCATAATATGTTTGTAAGGGCGGCGGTAAAGGCGGCAGGAAAGTATAAATATAAACCAAGAGTTATAGACGGCGAACCAATTGAATCGCCTGGTGTGCGGGTTCGTATTGAATTTCAATTAGCTGATTAAAGTAAAGAAAGAGATTTAACTATGCAAAATCTAAAAAAACTGTCTAAAACTCTTTTAATAGCAACTACATTGACTGCTGTTTTAGTTGTCGCTAGTAAAATTCCAGAGGTGGCAAAGTATTCAGGTCAACATGCTGTAGCCCAAGAGCTAGGTATTTCTTCGCCAGCAAGTGCTGCTGCTGCTGCTGCTGCTAGAGCAGGACGTTCTAAAATTAGGTCGGTACCTCCGACAGGTGAACGAGCCGGAAAAATTCTTGTTAAGGCCCAAGAATATATTTCAGAAGAAATTCCACGTATTGTTGAAGCTAAAGCACTCTTGGTCAAACAAAGGATTGAGCGTTGGAACTCTACAGAAACAGCAGGATACTACCAAATAATGTCTTCTATTGCAGGATCTGAAGATGATTTGGATACAGTTCTTTTATATTATAAAAAACTATTAGGAATTAAAACTATACCTTATAGTTTAAGAGATCAGCTTACATTTAGCATCGGTCAAATTGAATTTTCAAATGAAAATTATGAGTTAGGCATGAGTTACTTATATGACTGGCTTAAATATCAACCTAATCCAAGCATTACCCAACTGGAAATGTTTGCTAATGTGCATTATTCAGTTGGTCAAAATGCAACTGACGAATCGCCTGAGATGGCAAAGAATTATCGCCTTGCCATTGAATATTTAAATTGGGCCATTAGAAAATCGAAGACAGCAGCGGCAGCCGCAGCGCTTGCCGGCACCAAAGCTAAAGATGAAAAAGAAAACTGGTACCAGGTTTTGCGGGCTCTTCACAATTCACTAGGTGAGACGCCAAAGGTTCTTGAATATGCTGAACTTTTGGCTACGAGGTGGCCCCAGAAGCAATACTGGGTGCAACTTTCTAATCTGTACGCGATGGCTGGTTCAGAAGATGATGTTAGTGAAAGTGAAGTGCTAAAGTTTGAGAAAAAACAATTAGCGGCTATGGAATTAGCACATAGACAAAACATGCTCGATACTGGGCGTGAATTAGAAACTATGTCTCAGCTCTACCTTTATCATGATAGTCCATATCAATCATCAAAAACGATGGTAAAATCGTTGGGTGAAGGTCTTTCAGAAAAGAACCAAAGAAACCTTGAATTACAATCAACCGCGTTTATTAACGGTAAAGATCTTGCTGATGCCGTAGGGCCATTAAATGCAGCTGCCGAAATGGATGAAGATGGCAATCTTTATATGAGACTTGCTAATGTATATCTCAGCCTCGATAAATATGATGAAGCGGCAGATGCAATTGCTAAAGCTCTTGATAAGGGTGGTCTAAGCCGTCCAGATCAATCAAGTCTTCTTCAGGGTCAGGCTTATCTTGCATTAGAAAACTTTGATGATGCTCGTAAATCCTTCCGTGCAGCAGCAAAGGACGATAGATCTGAAAAAATGGCCCGTAATATGCTTAGGTACGTTGATTCTGAGGAAAAACGAATTAAGGATATTAGAGAGTATCTGTCGTAACTTTCAAAAATACTAATATATAAAAAAGCAGGTAGAATACTTCTCCCTGCTTTTTTTTATGAATGTGTAAAAATTTAATAAATCCTATTTGACTGTTAATTTTAAAATTATAAAATGCCTACCTGCTACGTATCTTGATTGCTTTGATGAATTGTTCTATCGTAATGTGATTAATTTAAAGCATGAGTTAACAATAGATGTTGGCTCTTATAATTCGGATTTTTTTATGACTATGCTTGTCCATATTATTCTTATGCTTGGTTATATTATTATTGCATTATTTGCCTCAGTAGCTATTCCGGGGGTGTTTTCTGAAATTAGTGTTTTAGGGGCAAGAGTAATTGGGGGCGGTATCTTTCTATTAGGTACTCAGCTCCATGTTATTTTATTTGTTCAGGCTAATAAAGAAAACGTCATAAACCGCCTGATGTTACTTCATCAAGACTTTCAAGTTTATTTAGATAAGTTAGAAAAATATAAGAACGATACAATTGCAATACGGGGCGAACTTCGCTCTAACAAAAATGATTTTAACAAAGAAATTATTACGCAAATAAGCATATTAAAAACGTTAATTAACCAAGTTGTCGATGAGCCAAATAAGCCAAAGCAGAAAAATTTTATTAAGTCCTTAGAAGTTATTTCTCATATGGATAATCTATCCGTTAATAAAGAACCTGATAAAGTATTAGGAGCTAGAAATTTTGCACTTGATGGTAAAACCGCAGATCTTTACTTACAGCCAATTGTATCACTGAGAAATAGGGATGTGATACATTATGAGGCTTATTTAGGAATTCGAGATGGAAAGAGTGAAGTTATATTCCAGTCTGAATTTATCAAGCTTGCTAAAGATCCTCAGGTATCTGTCACCCTCGATAATCTCCTTCTTTTTAAATGCATCCAAGTGATAAGACGTCTTGGAACTAGAAAATCTAATATGCTTTTTTTCTGTAATATTTCTTCTTTGTCACTTAATGATAAATATTTTTTTCCAAAGTTTGTTAACTTCATGCTTGATAATAAGGGGCTGGCAAGCCGCCTTATTCTTCAATTTACTCAGAAGGATGTAAGAAAAAAATCCCCTTCTGTTTGGGGGTCTTTGGCAACCCTTAGTAAATGTGGATATAAATTTTCAATGGGTGATGTAGACTTATTTAACAATAATTTAACAGAGCTTACTGCTAAAAACTTTCATTTTGTTAAGATTAAAACGGGGGTTTTGCCTGCAGAGAGTATTGATAGAAATAATATTACGAAAGCATATAAAAAACAAAATATTGAGTTAATTCTTGAAAAAATTATGAGTGAGCAGGGCTTATCTGAAATTCTTGATTGTGGAGTAAGTGCTGGACAAGGAAAACTGTTTGGACGGCCCTTACCCAGCGGTGAATTTACTAGAAAACTATAGGTCGTTTTTGGAAGAAAACTAACACTATAATTAGTTTTTCATATGGATTAGAATATGAAAATATTAGCTCTGACTACTTAACCTGACACACAAAGATATTATTAAATGAAAATTATTCAACACGCCGAATCGATAATAGATGAGAGTAAAGGGTCCGTAATAGCACTTGGGAATTTTGATGGCTTTCACAAGGGCCATCAAAAAGTGATCGGCGTAGCCGGAAGAATTGCCAGTGAAATGAATACGAGCCTTGCCGTAATAAGTATGGAGCCTCACCCACGTATATTCTTTAATTCAGGACAAAAGGAATTTCGTCTTAATTCTTTTCAAACTAAATTCAATTTATTAAAAAAGTTTGGTGTTGATTATTTTATTGCTCTTCCTTTTGATAAAACTTTGGCAACCATGGAGGCTGAAGACTTTGTTCTTGATATCTTGATTGAAAAAATTGGAGCTCTACATGTCGTTGTTGGCTATGATTGTTGTTTTGGTGCTGGGAGACGCGGCGGTATCAAGGTCCTAGAATGGCTGTCAAAAGAAGAACAGTTTGGTCTTACTGTTGTTGAGAAGGTAATGGAGGATGATCATATTTATTCATCCAGCAATATTCGCGCAACACTTGAAGCCGGTGACGTACGTAAAGTAGCTGATCGGCTCGGGCATTGGTGGCATGTTGAAGGGCAAGTTTGCGAAGGAGACCAAAGGGGGCGCACTATTGGTTTTCCAACTGCTAATATTTTACTGAAGGGCTATAAAGAACCTAAGTATGGAGTTTATGCTGTTCGAATAATAGTCGAACATGGACCAAGTAAAGGAACTTGGGAAGCTATTGCAAATGTGGGTAGGCGTCCAACCTTTGATAAAAAGGATGTGTTGCTTGAAAGTTATATTTTTGATTTTGATTTTGATATATATGGACAATCTATAAAAGTAGAGTTCGTCGACTTTATTCGTTCGGAGCAAAAATTTGATGGCCTTGAAAGTTTAAAAAAACAGATCAAGAAAGATTGTTTCGTTGCAAAAACAATGCTTAGTAAGCCAGAAAACCAGCAATCATTTATCCCAAGTCCACAACTAGCAGATTATATATAATAAAATAAGCTCGACATTAGGGGTGTCAAATTGTTACACAAGGTAAATTTTTTTAAATTATTGTATTAAGTAAAAATATGACCAAAGATTATCGCGATACCATCTTTCTGCCAAAAACAGATTTTCCTATGAAGGGTAATTTACCTAACCGTGAACCAGACTGGCTCAAACGTTGGAACGATATTGATATCTACTCTAAAATTCGAAATACTTCCGAAGGTCGGGAACGGTATATACTCCATGATGGTCCTCCTTACGCTAATGGTGATATTCATATAGGCCACGCTATGAATAAAATTCTTAAAGATATCATTGTTCGTACGCAGCAGATGCTCGGTAAAGACGCCCCATATGTTCCAGGATGGGACTGTCATGGCCTACCTATTGAATGGATGATTGAAAAAAAATATAAAAATTCGGGTAAAAATAAAGATGAAGTTGATCCAATTGAGTTTCGTCAAGAATGCCGTGATTTTGCAGAAAAATGGGTAGGTATTCAGCGTGATGAATTCAAGCGTCTTGGGGTCTTCGGTGATTGGGATAAGCCTTACCTTACTATGAATTTTTCAAGTGAAGCACAAATTGTAAGAGAGCTGCTTAAGTTTCTTATGAATGGCGGTCTCTATCGTGGCTCAAAGTCCATTATGTGGTCGGTTGTTGAAAAAACCGCCTTGGCTGAAGCTGAAGTTGAATATATGGATCATACATCTCATATGATCGATATAGGCTTTAAAGTTATAAAATCAAATATTGATCAAATTGTAGGTACAAAAATTGTTATTTGGACTACAACACCGTGGACTATGCCTGGTAACCGCGGGATTGCCTATGGAAAAGAATTCGATTACACGCTGATTGAAGTCAGCGACGTAGACGAAAAATCACTTGTAAAAATAGGTGAAAAACTTGTTATTGCAAAAGCATTAACAAATGAGTTTTTTAGCCGGGCAGGGATCACAGGTCATAGTGAACTGGCGTCTTTTAAAGGGTCGGATATTGCGGGAACTACTTGTCATCACCCGTGGCATGGCCAGGGTTATGATTACGATGTGCCAGTTGTTGAAGGCTTTCACGTCACTACAGATACTGGTACGGGCTTTGTCCATATTGCACCAAGTCATGGTCAGGAAGATTTTGAGGTTGGACAGATTTTTGGTCTTGAAACACCCTATACTGTAGATGAGGGGGGTCTTTATTATGATAATATTCCAATGTTTGCTGGTGAACATGTTTATAAAGTGCATGATCACATTTGCGAGGAAATGTCAAAGGTTGGGGCGCTTCTTGCCAGAGATAAAATTGTTCATAGCTATCCCCATAGCTGGCGTTCTAAGGCGCCACTTATTTTTAGAAATACGCCTCAGTGGTTCATTTCCATGGAAGAAAACAATCTGCGTGAAAAGGCGCTTAAGGCGGTTGATAGTGTTCGCTGGGTTCCAGAAAATTCAAAAAATAGAATGAATTCAATGGTTGCGGATCGACCTGATTGGCTTGTTTCTAGACAGCGTGCCTGGGGGGTACCTATAACTGTGTTTGTGCATAAGGGTACGAATGAACTTTTGATGGATGAGGCAGTTAATCAAAGAATCGCAACTGCCGTTGAACAAACAGGTGCTGATGCATGGTACACAGAAGATATACAGGAACTACTCGGTGATAAATATAATTCGGATGATTATGAGCAGGTTACAGATATTCTTGATGTCTGGTTCGATTCGGGATGCACTCACGCATTTGTAATTGAAGAGCGTGAAGTATTAAGCCGTGGAGTTGGAAAACGAAGTGCTGATCTTTACATTGAAGGGACAGACCAGCATCGTGGATGGTTTCAGTCATCTCTTCTTGAAAGTTGTGGAACTCGCGACGATGCCCCATATGATCAAGTGCTTACACACGGATTTACCGTTGATAAAGATGGACGAAAAATGTCTAAGTCTCTTGGTAACGGTATTGACCCACTTAAAATAATCAAACAATATGGTGCAGATATTTTACGTCTTTGGGTTACTTCTACCGACTATTTCAATGAACACCGTATTGGTGATGAAATTATAAAAAAACAGGCAGAATCTTATCGTAAAATAAGAAATACTATGCGCTTTATGATTGGTAATCTGGCTGAATTTGACGATGTAGAAGTACTTCCTTTTGAGGAACTTCCTGAGTTAGAGAGGTGGGTTTTACACCGCCTTACTGAGGTTGATGAAAAGGTGCGTAGCGGTTTTGATGATTATAATTATCACAGGGTTTACAATGCTCTTTATAACTTCTGTTCAGTTGACTTATCGGCTTTCTATTTTGATATTCGTAAAGATGCACTTTATTGTGACGGCAAGATGACTAGTCGCCGCCGTGCTGCGCGCACCGTTCTTGACGAAGTATTTAAAATAGTCACCAAATGGTTTGCGCCTATACTAGTTTTTACAGCAGAAGAAATCTGGCAATCACGTTTCCCAAGCGAAGATGATAGTGTTCATTTGAAAACATTTCATGACATTCCAGTGGAATGGTGTGACATCGCCCTAGGCGCTAAATGGGAAAAAATTAGAACTCTACGTAAAGTGGTGACTGGAGCACTTGAGATTGAACGCGGTGAAAAACGTATTGGTTCAAGCCTTCAGGCGAGGGTGTGTGTATATGTTGCCGATCAAAGTTACATTGATGCTTTTGATGGTATTGATCTTGCAGAGGTTACTATAACCTCTGCAGCAGAAATGATATTGAAAGACCCACCATCAGATGCGTTTACGATGGATGATAGTCCTGGAATCGCAGTCATAAGCAATCTTTCAGACGGCATAAAATGCGAGCGTTGTTGGCAAGTCCTTCCCGAAGTGGGAACTATTTTAGAACACGATGATATTTGCAAACGCTGCGCTGACGCTGTTGAGGCTCTATAGATGATGTTTCGTGCGGGTTTCATAATTGCCCTGACCGTATTTTCTATTGATCGCTTGAGCAAATGGTGGTTTATAGATATTTTTGAATTATCAGCCAAAGGTACGGTAGAAATTTTAAATGTATTTGATGTCGTAATGGTTTGGAATCGGGGTGTAAGCTTTGGTTTTTTATCTGCAAGTGATGATATTGGTAGGTGGGCGTTAGTTGCATTGAACCTAATCATTGTTACGGTGCTGATTTACTGGTTAAAAGGGGTAAAAAATTACAAATTAGCTGGTGCAATAGGGCTTATTATTGGTGGAGCCTGTGGAAATATATATGATCGGATAAAATTTGGTGCGGTCGCTGATTTTTTTCAATTTCATTGGGAAGATTGGTATTTTGCCGTATTTAACTTTGCTGATAGTTTTATATTTATTGGGGCTGTGTTATTAATATTTAATTCGAATTTTCGCAGTGATTCTAAAAACTAAATTAAAGAAGAATAAAACTTATGATTATTAAAAATAAAGTAGCATTGACATTAGTATCTGTTGTTTTTCTTACTACCCTTGCAGGATGCTCTGGTAAAAGTGCGCCGGATGAATTTTTGGTTCTTAAAAATGCACCACTTTCATTACCACCTGAATTTTACCTCACGCCTGGGGGACCTGATTCAGACCTTGATGAAGTGGTTGAGCCACAAGACATTGCTAAGCGTGCTCTTTTTGGCAGTAATTAATACTGGTCAGCCTTCGTGTAATAACCAGTAATGTAACGTAAAGTTAACCAGAAAAAACGGAGAAGAAAACTTGGGCATTCGCCTTCTTTCAGAAAACACTATAAATCAAATCGCTGCTGGGGAGGTTATCGAAAGGCCTGCTAGTGCTGTAAAGGAACTAGTTGAGAATGCAATTGATGCAGGTGCAAAAAATATTAACGTTATCATGGTCGAGGGTGGTAAAAAGTTAATTAGTGTTTCTGACGATGGTCAAGGGATGACAGCAGACGAATTAAGCCTTGCAGTTGAACGTCACGCCACTTCAAAATTGAAGGAAAATGACCTTTCTAATATCGTAACTATGGGATTTCGCGGTGAAGCTCTGCCTTCGATTGCATCTGTGAGCCAGTTTAAATTTAAAAGCCGGGCCAAAGATAGCAAGGATGCCTGGGAAATAAATATTTCTGATGGAAAGAAGTCAGTTGTTTCACCAACTGCACTCGACTGCGGATCTTTTGTAGAAGTTAGAGATCTTTTTTATTCAACTCCAGCACGACTTAAATTTTTAAAAACTGATCGAACAGAGTTTTCACAAACCCGTGATGTGATTAAACGCCTGAGTATGGCAAACCCTGATATCGCTTTTTCACTTTATGACAATAATAGAAAGGCCTTTCAAGTCTCTGCGGCGCAGGGTGAATTACTCAATAGTAGACTTCGTAGGCTTGGATCTATTTTAGGAGCAGAGTTTACTGATAATGCACTTACAATTGATGCCGAGCGGGAAAATATGAAATTAACTGGTTATGCAGGTTTGCCCACTTTCAACCGGGGTAATGCTCAACACCAATACTTGTTTGTAAATGGAAGGCCAGTAAAAGATAAATTGCTGACAGGGGCTGTTCGTGGTGCCTACATGGATTTCCTTGCGCGTAACCGTCATCCAGTGCTAGCGCTTTTTCTTGAGGTTCCCACAGATATGGTTGATGTTAATGTCCATCCCGCAAAAGCAGAAGTAAGGTTTCGTGATAGTGGTGTTGTTAGGGGACTGATTGTTGGCGCTTTGCGGCATGCATTAGCAGATGCAGGACACAGAGCTTCAACAAGTGTTTCGAATGCTGCTCTTGGTGCATTTAACACTCAAAGTATTGTCCCAACTATGCCGTTTCATTCAGGGGCTCAGAAAAACTTTGAAATACCATCATTACAACCCTCTAATGATTTTCCGGGTGTAACACAGAATTATTATTCGTCTATAGGCGATAGCTCTGCGTCATTCTCTCAACCAGTGGGAAGAAATGAAGCTTTAGAGACAGGCTCCAGTGACCATGATTTAGCTAATGAAGATTTATCAAAATTTCCTCTTGGTGCAGCGCGCGGTCAGCTTCATGAAACATACATAATTTCACAAACTGAGAATGGCATAATTATTGTTGATCAACATGCTGCACACGAAAGACTTTTATATGAGCGTATAAAAGGTCATATGGCTCAAGGTAATGTTCCAAGACAGGTGTTGCTACTTCCTGAGGTAGTAGAGATTGAACAATTAGCGGTTGATAGGCTATTGGTTCGTCAATATGAGCTCGAAAAACTTGGCCTTGTTTTTGAGGGGTTTGGAGAAGGAGCAGTTGTTGTAAGGGAAGTACCCGCTCTACTTGGCGATGCTGATATTAAAGGATTAATTCATGACCTTGCTGATGAAATAGCAGAACTCGACCAAGCATTATCTCTTAAAGAGAAACTTGAGGAGGTATGCAGTTCTATGGCCTGTCATGGAAGTGTTCGGGCTGGACGGCGTATGGCAACTGCAGAGATGAACGCCCTTCTTCGCGAAATGGAAATTACACCTTATTCAGGGCAGTGTAATCACGGGCGTCCTACATATGTAGAGTTAAAGCTTAGTGATATTGAACGCCTTTTTGGTCGTCGCTAAAACGCTCCTTTAAAATTGAAAACCTTGCTTTACCTATTTTATTAGTTTTAATTTCTTCGAAGAATGATGTGAAATCAATCTCTTCGTCTGAAGCGTACTCTATTATGACTAATCCTTCATCGCTAAGTAAGTTCTGGTAATGAATATTTAAAAGCGCTGGTGTGATCAGGTCTTGATGATAAGGCGGATCAATAAAAATTAGGTTGAATAAGCCTTGGTCCTTTGACACGTTTATAGCGTTCTGAGTTAAGTAAATAGTATTTGCTGGATTGTTAATGAGGGCAGTATTTTTTCTTATTAATTTCATGGATGCTTGGCTCTTATCAACAAAAGTCACGTGGCCTGCCTCGCGCGAAAGGGCTTCAACACCCAAGGCCCCTGATCCCGAAAATAAATCAAGAACTCTTGACCCCCTTATACCGGGTCCATTTCCATGTTGGATAATATTGAAAAGCGTTTCGCGCATGCGGTCTGTAGTAGGTCTAATTTTGTCATTATCTGGAGCTATTAATATCTTACCCCGATATTTTCCACCTATTATTCTCATTTTAACCTAGATTGAAATTTTCTTGCTGGGGCATTTTTATTTTGATCTTTTGTTGGCGATCGATGTTTATTTTTAGGTTTTGCATTTTTCTTTGGTTTTGTTTTTGCCCAGCCTGTACCCTTGGACTTTGGTTTTTCAGGCACCACGTGCTCATTTACTTCCTTACCAAGCATTTGAAAATAACCTTCACAATTTTGTTTAAGTAGACTTACTGCTACTTCTTCTACACTACCGCGTTGGAGAGTTTTAAGTTCAAATGGTCCGTATGAAGTTCTGAGTAGTCGCGTTACTGTAAGACCTGCATATTCAAGAAGTTTACGTACCTCACGATTTTTACCCTCTTTGATGCGGATTGTAAGCCACTGATTGACACCTTCTTTGCGCTCATCTAGTTCTACTTCAACGCTACGGTAATTAGTGCCATCGATTGTGACACCTTTAGTTATTTCTTCGAGCCGTTTATGGTGGAAGCGACCATTGACACGCACTCGGTATGACCTGACCCAACCAGTTGATGGAAGTTCAAGCCATCTGGCTAATCCTCCGTCATTGGTAAGAAGTAATAGACCTTCGGTATTTAGATCAAGTCTTCCTATAGATATAACTCGGGGCATATTATCAGGTAGTGCTTCGAATATTGTTGGTCTACCACCCGGATCATAGTATGTGGTTAATCGGCCTGTTGGTTTGTGATAAATCCATAAACGTGCAGCTTCGGGTGCGTTTACTTTTTGATCGTCGACGGTAATACCTTGAACTGATTTAATCAGTGTCGCTGGACTTTGTACAGTTTTACCATCAATTTTTACCATTCCAGCGTCAATCATGCGTTCTACTGCGCGGCGTGATCCAACGCCTGATCGTGCAAGAACTTTAGCGATGCGTTCACCGTTATTTTTATCTAGTTCAATCATAATGATCACAACATAGGGTAAGCGGTAAAAAATGCAATCTTTGCTTGACCTTTTTCGTCTGCTTCCGCAAGCTGCTAGAATGTTCTCATTTGATAATACGTATATGAAGCTTGCCATTGCAGAAGCTATCAAAGCATCTAGGAGGGGTGAAGTTCCTATTGGTGCAGTTATTGTTTGTCGTCTAAAAAACGAAGTTATCTCTTCTGCTTCAAATAGAGTGATTGAGTTTAAGGACCCTACCGCTCATGCTGAAATGATTGCAATAAGAAAGGCCTGCCAATTTAGGGGTAGTGAGAGGCTGATTGATTGCGACCTTTACGTCACTCTCGAGCCCTGTCCGATGTGTGCTCAAGCTATTTCATTTGCTCGTATTAAGCGACTTTATTTTGGAGCTGCAGATAAAAAGGGTGGTGGAGTTGAGAATGGAGCAATTGTATTTAACGCAAAAAGCTGTCACCATAAACCAGAAATTTACGGTGATATTATGGCGGAAAGTTCAGAAAAATTATTAAGAAATTTTTTTAAGGATCGAAGATAAATGAATAGTAACGAATTTTTATCAAAAGCGGAGCTGATTGCTCTCCTAGAGCAATATTACACTCTGACACTAAACTGGCTTAATACAAACCTGTTTACCCTAGAAAGTTTTATCCAACTTGTCGTTATTTTTATATTGTTTATAATTAGTTACAGTGCCGCTCAAAACTTTTCTCCTTTTGTACACAAAGTACTCACAGGAAAAATAATTTATAGGAAATCTGAAAGATTTTTAAAAGCTACGTATTTACCTGTTATGTGGTGGGCATTGGTATTCATTGCATGGATAGTTGCTGACAGCCTGAGTACGCCGATCATTCTATTTAGAATGGCCATTACGCTAATTTCGGTGTGGATAGCTATTCGATTGGTAACTTTGATGATTGAAAGCGATACCGTATCGCGATTTATCCGAGTTGTCGTTTGGAGTATGGCAATCCTCAATATTCTTGGTTTACTAGAGCCTTTTGTTACATTTTTATCTCTTATGACCTTTAATTTTGGTGCTACTACCATAAGTGCTCTAACCATAATAACTGGGATCACCAGTATGATTGTGCTGATTTGGGCCGCATTGTTGGTATCTAGTATTATAGAAACAAAACTTCGGGAATCACCCACCGTCACTCCGTCTGCTAGAGTGCTGCTCAGTAAATTATCACGTATAGTTCTTGTAGTACTCTCCTTCATATTTGCTATATCTAGCATGGGAATTGATTTGACAGCTTTAGCTGTCTTTGGGGGTGCAATTGGTGTTGGTCTTGGGTTTGGTCTTCAGAAGGTCGTATCAAACTTTATTAGTGGTGTTATCTTGCTTTTAGATAAGTCAATAAAGCCTGGTGATGTTATTGAAATTTCAGGTACATACGGACGCATTAATAAGTTAGCGGCGCGCTATACGTCAGTAATTTCTCGTGACGGGCGTGAACATCTGGTGCCAAATGAAGATATAATTACTCAACCCGTTATAAATTGGACGTTTTCTGATAAGAAGGTCCGACGGCACTTGCCAGTTAATGTGTCTTATGAAAGTGACCTTGAAAAGGCTATGGGATTAATGCTGGAGGCAGCAATAGAATCCCATCGGGTTATTAAGGATCCAAAGTCGCGTGTTCTTATCAAAGGCTTTGGCGATAATGGTATCGACCTCGAATTAAGAATATGGATTAGGGATAGTGAAAACGGAGTTTCTAACATTACTAGTGAAATTTATTTGGCAATATGGAATAAGTTTAATGCGGGAGGAATAGACTTTCCCTATCCTCAACGCGATATTCATATTGTTTCTAATAAGACACGTACTGAGAAAATATAGGTTTACTTCTTTTCTTTAAGGACATCTTTTAGAAATGTAATGAAGTTTGTAAAACTGTGCTCAACTTCTTCCATATGATCCTCAAGGTGATCAATTTCTGAATGTTGATTATCTATCTTTCTGTTAACTAGCTCTTCTTGCAGCTCTCCTAATGTAACTTTGGTATGTTTGATAAGCTTCTTTAGTTTTTTAGTAGTTAAGGATTCATATTCTTCGTGGGTCATAATATATTTCCTTAGTTAAAATTGATTTGTAACAAAAATTAGTATGGCGGGTAGTCCAAAGAAAACTCCTAAAATGTAAAGCAGTGCTATTGTTTTTCTTTCTGTGGCAACTCGCGCTATCCATAATGCGCCGCGTATAGGAATTTTTCGTAGATTTTTAATGCCATAAATAAGTAAAACTGCACTTGTGTTATAAAATAGATGGACCAGAGCAATTTGTAAGGCAAATACAGCTGCTTCGCCAGATATGGCTGTTGCGGCTAGCAGTGCTGTAATTGTGGTTCCTATATTCGCACCTAGTGTGAACGGATAGATTTGCTTGAGACGAAAGACCCCGGTTCCTGCGAGCGGCACCATCAAACTGGTAGTCGTTGAAGATGATTGGACTAAAACGGTAATTACTGCACCTGAGAATATACCAGCGATAGGTCCCTTTCCGATAGCGTTGTGCATAATTGCTTTAGCGCGCCCCACCATTAGTTTTTTGAGTAATTTTCCAATTACGGTAATAGCTAGAAAGATGATGGCAATACCAAAAATAATTAGAATAATATATTGAGCATTTTCAGAAATAACTGCGGAGGTGTCTGCAAAAAAATCAATGACTGGTTTCGTAGCTGGTTTGATAAAGTTAAGCCCTTTAACACTAATATTTTCTCCGCCAACAAGTATCCCCGCGAAGTACCCTCCAATTTTTTCTAGTGGGTGAAACAATATTTCTATGGGCAAGAAAATGGCGACTGCCATCACATTGAAGAAGTCATGAACGGTTGCTGAGGCGAATGCTCTTCTAAATTCTTTTTTCTTTCTTACGTGGCCAAGGCTGACAATGGTATTGGTAATTGTTGTGCCAATATTAGCCCCCATAATCATTGGAACTGCCATCTCAACTGGCAGGCCGCCTGCTACAAGGCCAACAATGATAGAGGTAACAGTTGAAGAAGATTGGATCATCGCTGTAGCTAATATGCCAATAATTAAGCCCATGAAGGGGTTTGTTGCAAATTGGAAAAGTTCGCTTGCCTGACCCTTGGTGGCACCCTTAAACCCTGCGCCAATCATTCCTACAGAACTAATAAGAAGATACACTAAAGTTGCAATGACAACCCATTGAGTTATTGATTTAATTGTATTTATAGTTTCGGCTGAATTATTGTTTTCTTTTGACCTACTCGCCATGCTTAAATCCGTATTGTAGTTAATAATGCCAATAAATTTTACTATATATCTATATTTGAATTAATTTAAAACAATTTATTTAAAATTTTTGTTTAGATATATTATTTATCTATTCTCACGCTCTACGGCTCGCCATCCAATATCCTTACGATAAAATCCTTGTGGCCAATTAATCTGATTAAGTACAGTATATGCATCATTCTTTGCTTCCGTAACGGTGCTAGAAAGTGAGGTGATGTTTAATACTCTCCCACCAGTAGCTAGGATGGTATTTTCCACTTTTTTTGTTCCCGCATGGAAAATCATAATATTATTTTCTGATCCAGCTTGCTCAAGATTTATTATTTTTGAATTCTTTTTATATGGACCAGGGTATCCATTTGCAGCCATAACTACACTCAACGATACTTTATCTGACCACTTTGCTTCAATCTGATTAATAGTGCCGTTTGCACATGCAATTAAAATAGGAATAATATCACTTTCTAGGCGCATCATAAGGCATTGACACTCAGGGTCACCAAATCGAACATTATATTCAATGAGCTCGGGACCTTTATCGGTGACCATTAGGCCAGCGAATAGAACACCCTTAAAGGGTGTTCCTTCAGCAGCCATTCCTTTCACGGTTGGCAGAATAATTTCGTTAATAGTACGCTCTTGCATAGCTGCGTCCATTACTAGGGCGGGTGAATATGCACCCATCCCACCAGTGTTTGGTCCAATATCACCTTCGCCGACTCGTTTATGATCCTGTGCGGTTCCAAACGGTAAAATATTTTTACCGTCAGTTAAAACGAAGAAACTTACTTCTTCTCCAATTAGAAATTCTTCAATTACCAGTTCTGTGCCTGCGGCACCAAACTGTCCATCAAAAATATCATCAACGGCATCGTTAGCTTGCTGAATAGTTTCTGCGATGATTACACCCTTACCTGCGGCAAGACCATCTGCTTTAATAACTATTGGCGCACCCTTTATTTTGATGAATTTTTTTGCTGATAGGGCATCTTTAAAACGTCCGTAAGCGGCTGTGGGAATATTATATTTTGCACATAGGTCTTTTGTGAATCCTTTAGATCCCTCAAGGATGGCGGCTGCAGCATTAGGGCCGAATGTTTGAATTTCTTCGGCAATCAATCTATCGGAAAGGCCTTCAACAAGGGGTGTTTCTGGACCAATAAGAACAAATTCAATATTTTTTTCACGGCAAAATAAGATTACTTCATCATGGTTACTTGAATTTATATCAACACATTTTGCAATATCATCCATACCACCATTACCGGGTGCTACATAGAGAGTATTAAGTAGTGGAGATTGTGCCACCTTCCAGGCTAAAGAATGTTCACGACCGCCAGAACCAATGATCAGAATATTCATATGTAATTTCCTTTTTTTATCCACTTCTCTCTTGTATCATAGCATCAATAAGAAACAAGCTAGGAATAATGAAAAAGAACCATGATGAATAATTACTCAGACAGCGATAGACTATGAATAGCAATGCACAGGAATATTCTGTTACAGAGTTAAGTCTTGCTCTTAAGCGATCGGTTGAGGATCAATTTGGTTATGTGAAAATTAGAGGAGAAATTTCTGGTTGTAAACGCGCTGCTTCTGGCCATGTTTATTTGGCGCTAAAGGATGAGAAGTCATTGCTGGACGGCATAATGTGGAAAGGTGTGGCGGGAAAGCTTACATTTAGGCCTGAAGATGGTCTTGAAGTAATTTGTGTTGGAAAATTAACTACATATCCGGGGCGCTCAAAATATCAAATTGTTATTGATAGGATGGAAGTAGCTGGTGAGGGGGCGTTGATGGCGCTTCTGGAAAAACGTAAAAGAGAACTGGCTTCTGAGGGCTTGTTTGATGAAGGCCGTAAAATTCCTATTCCGTATATCCCAAAAACAGTTGGCATTGTTACGTCACCGACTGGTTCAGTTATTCGTGATATTCTTCACCGCTTTTCTGATCGGTTTCCTCGCAACATACTGGTGTGGCCAGTTTTAGTGCAGGGTGAGGGTTCTGCTTCGCAGATAGCAAAGGCTATTAATGGTTTTAATGCACTTGAAGTAGACGGAAAAATTCCAAGACCTGACGTATTGATTGTTGCCCGTGGTGGCGGCAGTCTTGAAGACCTTTGGAGTTTTAATGAAGAAGTGGTTGTCAGAGCCGTTTCTATATCAAAAATACCATTAATTTCAGCAGTAGGTCATGAAACGGATACTACGCTAATTGACTATGTTTCTGATCATCGTTCACCCACCCCAACAGCTGCAGCGGAACGAGCGGTACCCGTCAGGGATGATCTTATTTATACTTTGCAGGACTTCAATATTCGTCTTGAAAAAGCATCACGTAGATACTTAAATAATTTTGCTCAAAATGTCGAAAGTCTTGGTCGTGGGTTACCAAAACCTACAGAACTTCTTTCACTTTCATCACAGCGATTTGATGACCTGAGTGAGAGGTTGCCACGTGCTCTTAAAGTGGGTGTGGAGCGTCAGGAAATGAGGCTTAAGAGCATAAAAATTCTACTTCGCCCAGAAACTTTGAAGTCAGATATTAGGGTCGCAGGTGAGAAACTAGTTATAGCGGAAGAGAGAACGGCTCGGGCGATAGGTAATCTTATCGTGAAAAAAAGAAATAAATATGAAAACCCATCTCGCTTGCTTGAAAGCCTCAGCTATCAAAGCGTTTTAAAGCGAGGATTTTCTTTAGTTTATAATGAAAAGGGTAAGGCTCTTAGTGATAGTAAAACTATTAAAAGTGGTGATAAACTTGGTATTGAATTTTGTGATGGTAGAATTAATGCTGTGGCAACTGCTGGAAATTCAAAGCCGAGTAATAAAAAAAAACCAAAGTTACCATCGAATGAACAAGGACAGCTTTTATGAAAAGTGTTTTATTTTGTTTAATGGTTTTTATCATTACGTCTATTCCTTGCTTCGCAGAGAATGATCTTAACATCAATGAGCCACTTAAGCAGGGCGGTTATTATGTGGGCAAGGTAATGCTTGGTGATAAAGTGACTTTTCATGGTAAAACGGTAAAACAATCGTCAGATGGTTCGTTTGTCATCGGCCTGGGCTGGAAATATAAAGCAAAAGCGAATATCCGTGTTGACCATAAGGCTGGGGGTCATACGATGTACAAACTCGATGTGGTTCCACATGATTATGAGACCGAAGAAGTATCTGGATTGGCTCCAAAGTATGTGGATCCTCCCATTAAAGTGCAGATAAGGATCGCTAGGGATGCTGCAGATGTTAGGATAGTTCGCGCTATAGATAGTGCCCTTGATAATTTTAAAGAAGCTATAATTTGGCCGGTTAAGGGGCGAATTAGTGGGCGATTTGGGTCGCATCGCATTCTTAATGGTGAGCCTCGCAGTCCTCATACAGGGCTTGATATTGCTCCAGGGCAGGGTGCCTTAATTGTGGCACCTTTAGGTGGCAAAGTTTCATTGGTTAGTAATCAGTATCTGACTGGAAACACTATGGTAATTGATCACGGCCACGGTTTGAGCAGTGTATATGCACATATGGATAGAACCATCGCCCTTCAGGGACATATAATAAAACAAGGTGAACCCATTGGTACAGTTGGGAGTTCCGGACGTGCTAACGGTCCCCATCTTCACTGGGGTATCAATTGGTACGGAGAAAGACTTAATGCTGGTGTTGCGCTTGGTATTGAATAAAGGAAGTAAAATAAAATGATCCAAAGACTATTAATTGTTTTCATATTAATACTTGTACCGATTGTCAGCAAGGCACAAAATGAAATGTTTGGTGGGGAACTTGCAATTAGTGCTGAACTGACCAGTGATTATCGTTTTCGTGGCGTGTCAAAATCTAATAATAATATTGCGGTTCAGGGTGGGTTTGATTGGTATGCCGATAGTGGAATTTATGCGGGTATCTTTGCATCTAGTTTAATTGATTTTAAAACATCTGATGTTGAAACTAATTTTTATGCAGGCTATAGCAATGAAAATAATGGGATAATTTATGATTTTGGTGCCATTTCTTACGTATACTCTGATGGGACAAGTGGGACCTACTTTGAAACCTTTGGTTCCGTTGGTGTTGACCTTGGGTTACTTACCAGTTCGATAGGAATTTCATATATGCCAAATCAGAATAATCTTGGAAAAAAAGATAACCTCTACTTTTCTAATGATACTCGTTTTTCAATCCCTGGTTTACCGATTAATATTGACCTTCACCTTGGCTATGAAGATGGTTATTTTGGCAATAAAAAATGGGATTGGAGCTTAGGGACTAGCGTTATCCTTGAAAAATTTGAAGTTGGTATATCTTATTTAGACACCAATGTAGTCGGCAGGCGCTCGGACAGCGGTATCATATTTAATGTTGAAGCTTATTTTTAGTTTTATTCAACTTCATTAAAAATATTTGATAAATAAGAAGTATTAATTGATATTAAAATTGTTCTTATATCATCATTTTAAAACATAAAATATTTGAATTAAAACGCAAAACTGATTCTTAGAATAACCAGTACTAGAATATTTTATATTTGTCGTTTTTGTCTTATTATCAGCCTAATTTTATCAAAATGTATGAATTACATTGACTTAGGAAAAAAAAAGGTGTTTATGTCGGCCACGTTTGAATAATTTATTTGCTACCCGATCCGCTTCTCTTTCCAGATAATACGGTTTAGTTGAGGATAATAGGCGTAAGTCATTATCAAGCCGACATTGTTAACCACTAAATAGTGATTAATTTATATATCGTAATTTGCACAAGGAGAAATAACATGGCAACAGGTACAGTAAAATGGTTTAACCCAACAAAAGGTTTTGGATTTATAGAGCCAACAGAAGGCGGCAACGATGTGTTTGTTCATATCAGCGCTGTTGAGCAATCTGGTCTGTCTACTTTAGACGAAGGTCAAACTGTTGAGTATGAAGTTCAAGAACAAAGAGGCAAGGAAGCTGCTTGCAACCTTAAAGCTGTTTAATTAAAATATTTATGAAAACACGGGCTGATTTTACAGCCCGTGTTTTTTTATGCCTAACTTAAATTAGCTACCTGCGAGCATCATTCTTTCGATCCGTATTGTTGGTGCGTCGGTACCGTATTTAATCTCAAGGTCATCGGCAGCAGTCATTTGCATGTACATATCTTTTAAATTTCCGGCAATGGTAATCTCATTTACAGGGTAGGTCAGAGCACCATTTTCAATCCAGAAACCACTTGCTCCTCTGCTGTAATCACCCGTAATACCATTTACAGAACTTCCAATCAATTCTGTAACATAAAAACCATCTTTAATATCCCCAAGTAAATCTTTAACGTTAATTTGTCCGGCTTCCATATAAAGATTGCTAGCTGACGGGGTTGGAGGGCTCGATGCACCGCGACTGGCGCGGCCGTTAGTCGACATGCCTAGCTGACGAGCACTTGTACTGTCAAGTATCCAGCTTTTGAGTATCCCATCTGTAATGATATCCAGTGGCGCATTTCGAACGCCCTCACCATCAAACGGCCGGGATGTTGGCCCGCGTAATAGATGTGGGTTATCAATAATATTAATTTTCGTTGGAAAAATTTTTTTTCCCATCATTTCAAGAAGAAAGCTTGTTCCTCGAGCTATTGAAACGCCGTTAATAGCGCCGGCAATGTGACTAACCAATGTTCGTGACACTCTTGGGTCAAAGACTACTGGGACTTGACAAGTACTTACCTTTCGCGGATTGAGTTTTTTTAAGGTGCGACTTGCTGCTTCTTGTGCAATTTTGCGGGGACTGTCCATATCTTCAAAATGGCGACATGAAGTCCAGGCATAATCCCGCTCCATTGCAGTGCCTTCACCAGCAATTACCGAAATACTGCAGCCAAAGTTACTTGATTTATAATGACCAAGAAAACCATCGGAATTAGCAAGAGTTATAGAACCTTGGCTAGAACTAGCACCAGCCCCTTCTGAGTTTGTTATGCCGGTGGTCTCGAGGGCATGTGCTTCAGTCTCGGTAACAATATTCTTAAGTGTCTCTTCATCAACAATATAATCATCAAAAAGGTCAAGATCTGGAATATTATCAAGTGCCAGCAGTTCTTTATCGGCTAGCCCAGAATAGGGGTCTTCTGGTGTATTTTTTGCCATATCAAGTGCCCGGCTGACTAATTCTTCAAGGGTAGCGTTCGACATATCGCTGGAAGATACTATTGCCTGATTCTTCCCTATAATTACCCTTAGGCCGAGATCAGAATTTTCAGAGCGTTCAATATCTTCTAGTTTGCCAAGCCGCCAGGAAACAGAACTTGATTTACCAGTAAAGAAAACAGCATCGGCATGATCTGCCCCTGATTTTTTGGCTCTTGATACAAGCTCAGTCAGTCGACCGGGTGACATCATATTTGTACTATCCCTCATAATATTCCTATTCGATGTTTAATTTTGACCATTTAGTGTCGACAATTTTTATAATTTCTTCATCCATTGATATTAGTTCGCCCCATTCACGGTTCGTTTCACCGTCCATCTTGTTAGTAGCATCAAGTCCAATTTTACCTCCAAGGCCAGATACTGGTGAGGCAAAATCAAGATAGTCTATAGGAGTGTTTTCTGTCAGTGTCACATCACGGACAGGATCCATCCGTGTAGACATAGCCCAGATAACTTCTTTCCAGTCACGTGCGTCAATATCATCGTCTACTACAATTACAAACTTGGTATAGATAAATTGTCTCAAGTAAGACCACACGCCCATCATCACACGTTTGGCGTGGCCAGCGTATGCTTTCTTAATTGAAACAACGGCAACACGGTACGAGCAGCCTTCTGGAGGTAACCAGAAATCAACAATTTCAGGAAATTGTTGTTGCAGAAGTGGAATAAATATTTCATTAAGGGCTTCACCAAGTATTGCCGGCTCATCAGGCGGTTTTCCTGTATATGTCGAAAGGTATATTGGGTCCCTGCGCATTGTTACAGCAGTTGCAGTAAAAACTGGAAATTTTTCAACACTGTTATAGTAACCAGTATGATCTCCAAACGGACCCTCATCTTCATAATGATTAAGTGAGACGTGCCCCTCAATAACAATTTCTGCAGAGGAGGGAACTTTAATAGGAATTGTTTTACAGTTAACAAGCTCAGTTTTCTTGCCGCGAAGTAGTCCTGCAAATTGATATTCAGAGAGGGTATCTGGTACTGGTGTTACCGCACCCAGAATAGTCGCTGGGTCAGCGCCAATAACCACAGCAACAGGCAACGGTTCCGATTTTTTATTTTTCCAGCGTCTGTGATGTTGGGCTCCACCTCGGTGTTTAAGCCACCGCATCAGTGTCTGATTTTTGTTTAGAACCTGCATTCGATAAATACCCAGATTAAAATCATCCTCTTTAGTCTTACCTGGACCTTTTGAGACTATCAGCGGCCAAGTAATAAGAGGTGAAGCATCGTCTGGCCAGCATTTCTGTATGGGTAAATTATTAAGGTCTATATCATCACCAGTAAGAACTATCTCATGTACTGGACCACTTTTTACAGTTTTTGGCCTCATAGTCATCGCTTTTTTAAGCATGGGAAGCTTATCAAAAGCGTCTTTAAATCCGCTTGGTGGTTCTGGTTGTCGAAGTTCTGCCAATGTTTGCCCTATCCCACGAAGGTCTTCGGGTTTTGCGTCAATTCCCATGGCAACACGCGTTACTGTGCCAAATAAATTAGTTAACACTGGCATAGTACTTTTAGTACCATCACATTTAATGACGTTTTCAAACAGAAGTGCTGGACCGCTCTTTTTCAATGTACGGCGACTAATTTCTGTCATTTCAAGATCACTTGCTACCGGTTCAGTTATGCGAACCAGATTACCCGTTTTTTCAAGGTGACTTATAAAATCTCTTAGTGATGAATAGCTCATGGCTTCTTATAGGAGGAATCATCTCAAATGATAAGAGTAAAATTACTTCTTGATCGATATTTTATCGCGGCTGATAGCCTCCAGGATAAGACTTTTTGCTGTCTCAGGACCTTTCCAACCAATAATCTTAGTCCACTTCCCTTCTTCAAGATCCTTGTAATGCTGAAAGAAGTGTTGAATCTGTTTGAGGAGTAGTTCTGGAAGGTCTTCGTGAGTACTGACATTTTTATATGTTGGGTCTGTCTTAAGATCAGGTACCGCAAGAATTTTTTCATCGAACCCTTGCTCATCTTCCATGAGGAGAACACCAATAGGTCGGGCACGGATGATACAACCTGGCACTAAAGGTTCACCGACGACAACAAGCACATCACAGGGGTCGCCATCATCGGAAAGTGTGTGCGGAATGTAACCATAGTTTGCAGGATAACGCATGGGAGTATGAAGAATACGATCTACAAGAATAGCTCCACTACGTTTATGCATTTCATATTTTACAGCTGCCCCACCAACAGGAACCTCAATAATGACGTTGATTTCTTCTGGTGGATTAAGACCAATATTTATTTTATCAATAAGAGGCATTTTAGGTTCTCGTGCTATTTTATTTAGGTGACATCCGCGCAATATATCTAATTAAATGACTTTGTCAGTATGTTTCTGCATAAAAAAAACCCCGCTTGAAGCGGGGTTTTTTCAAATGGCTAATAAAAGATATTAACCAATACCTAGCTTTGCAACAATTGCGACCAAAAGAATAGCAACAATGTTGGTAATTTTAATAAGCGGATTAATAGCTGGACCCGCAGTATCTTTATAAGGATCCCCAACAGTATCTCCAGTAACAGAAGCTTTGTGGGCTTCTGAGCCTTTACCACCGTGGTTACCGTCTTCGATGTATTTCTTAGCGTTATCCCATGCACCACCACCGGAGGTCATTGAAATAGCAATGAATAAACCAGTAATGATTGTACCTAGAAGCATCGCTCCTAGAGCCTGGAAGGCAGAAACAACTGAACCATCAATAAAATATACTGCAAAGAAGAGGATGAATGGTGCTAAGAGGGGCAGTAATGAAGGAAGTATCATTTCCCTGATTGCCGCCTTAGTAAGAAGATCAACAGCTTTACCGTATTCAGGTTTAGCTGTTCCTTCCATTATACCCTTAATTTCCTTGAATTGCCGGCGCACTTCAACAACCACACTGGCTGCTGCGCGACCAACTGCAAGCATCGACATAGATGCAAATAGATAAGGAAGCATGCCACCAATAAATAGACCTATGATGACAAACGGATTTTGAAGTTCAAATGTAATATCAGCATACTGTGGAAGATAATGTGCTATTTCCTCAATATAAGCTGCAAACAGAACAAGTGCTGCGAGTGCAGCCGAACCTATAGCATAACCTTTTGTTACAGCTTTAGTAGTGTTGCCCACTGCGTCAAGCTTATCAGTTGTCTTACGAACATCCTCAGGAAGGTTAGACATTTCTGCAATACCACCAGCGTTATCCGTTACTGGACCGTAAGCATCAAGTGCTACAACCATACCTGCAAGTGACAGCATGGCTGTTGCGGCTATTGCTATACCGAACAAGTCAGCTTGCCAATAAGAGATAAAAATACCACCGCAAATGATAATTACCGGAACAGCCGTTGATTCCATAGAAATGGCAAGTCCTTGAATAACATTCGTACCGTGACCAGTCTCTGATGCTTCCGCAATAACTTTAACAGGGCGGTATTCAGTGCTTGTATAATATTCAGTGATCCAAACAAGAAGTGCAGTTACACCCAGACCAGTTAGAACGCAGTAATAGAGGTTCATTGAGCTAATAATTGTACCATTGCTTAACTCTGCATTAGAGAATATATCCCATTGATGAAACATGCCATATATGAGTGCTGCAGAAATTACTGCACTGGCAATTAGACCTTTGTAGAGCGCACCCATGATGTTTTCAGATGCACCTAGCTTGACAAAGAAAGTACCAATTACTGTTGCAATAATTGATAGTGCACCAATCATTAGTGGAAGAACCATCATATTGTTAACGGAGCTTTCTACAAAAGCACTCGAAGCAATAAGCATTGTTGCCACTATGGTAACAGCATATGTTTCAAAAAGATCCGCTGCCATGCCAGCACAATCACCAACGTTGTCACCAACGTTATCAGCAATTGTAGCTGGGTTGCGAGGATCATCTTCAGGGATACCGGCCTCTACTTTGCCAACCATATCGCCTCCAACGTCGGCACCCTTTGTAAAGATACCGCCACCTAAACGAGCAAAAATTGAAATAAGACTAGCACCAAAACCAAGGCCAATTAAACCTTCAAGATTATAGCGGACATCAGCGCCAGATGCCATCATATACATATAGTAAAGTGCTACGCCAAGTAGACCAAGACCAACAACAAGCATTCCTGTGATTGCACCTGATGTAAATGCAACATCAAGTGCTTTACCTAGATCTTCAGATGCAGCTTGTGAAGTTCTAACATTTGCTCGCACGGATACGTTCATTCCTATGTATCCAGCAGCACCAGACAATACGGCACCTATAATGAAGCCGATAGCAACATGACCGCCAAGTAGTAAATAAAGTCCAACGGTGACGACTGCCCCAACGATTGCAACTGCTTTATATTGACGATTCAAATATGCCGCAGCACCTTCTTGAATAGCTTCTGCAATTTCTTGCATGCGCTCATTACCCGTTCCGTAAGCCATAACCTTGCGTGTAGCATAAATGCCGTATAGCAAAGCAAGAACGCCACAGCCAATAATTATTAAATTAATTTCAGTCATTATTCCCTCTAATTTTGTTTATTTCAAAAAAATCCTTTGATAAAATGCATATTTAATTACACTTCGGGGCTCTTCCCCACAAAAGTTAAAACACAATGGTCAATTATGATCAGGAAATCAAGGATTGTTTAGGATTTACTTTTAATTGATAATTAGAAATTATGCCCGATGATTAAGCTTATAAATACGATAATACCAAAATGGTGATTTGATTTGAAAATTTTGAGGCAAATTTCTCTGTTATCGATGTCTAGAGAGATGTATTGATAAATAAAATGAACACCTGCAAATAACATGCCTGGGTAAAACCAAAACCCCATATTTGAATACCAACCTGCAGCTAAATAGAACAGTAATGAAGACCCATAAAAGACAAGAATCCATCGGTAGGTATTGCTACCAAGGCGAAGAGCGGTGGATTTGACACCAATAATTTTGTCTTCTTCACGGTCCTGATGCGCGTAAATTGTATCGTAACCTAAGGTCCAAAAAATACCACCTATGTATAATAGTGCGGCCTGTAATTCGATAGTTCCAGTAACTGCAGCCCAACCAAGAAGTGCCCCCCAGTTAAAGGTAAATCCAAGCATAAGTTGAGGCCAGTAAGTGATCCTTTTCATTAGTGGGTAAATAATAATAAGAATAAGAGATGCTGCTCCAACCATCTGTGAAAATCTGTTTAGTTGGAGTAAAATATATAAACCAATAAGAGATAAAAAAATTAAAAAAATAATAGCCCCAAACACAGAAACTCTTCCGCTAGGAATTGGGCGCTCCCTTGTTCTCTGAACTTTTGCATCTGCGTTCCGGTCCCAAAGATCGTTAACAACACATCCTGCGCCGCGCATAACAAATGCACCTAGAGAGAATAATAGAAGTAAGTTTATGTTGGGTATTATCATTGGATTACCGTGAAAGTGACTTGCAAGAACTATAGACCAAAGAGCAGGCCATAAGAGAAGCCAAGTACCAATCGGCCTATCCGCGCGCATGAGCTGAAGATACCCCCAAGCAAAATCAGGGGATATTCTATGAACCCAACTTGAATGGATTGTGTCCTCAGGGGCTTTTTTTATACGCTCATTTAATTTAGTCATTTGTCTTTGTGTAAGTTAAGTTTATTATATCATTATAGTCATAACCGAAATTGAACAAATGTCGAATAAAAAGCCAAAAACACGCCTCTATACATCAGACGAACTTAAGGCTGGCTTGGTCTGCCTAGTCGATGGTAACCAAGGGCACCATTTAGTTAACGTAACGCGCACTAAAATGGGTGATTATGTTAGCCTTTTTAATGGTCACGCTGGTGAATGGCTCGGTGAAATTACAAAAATTGGAAAAGGTAAAGCGAAAATTACTGTTCGCGAAAAAACGACTGAACAGACGTTTGAACAAGATATATGGTATCTTTTTGCACCGATTAAAAAGGCTCGTATAGATTACGTTGTTCAAAAAGTGACTGAGCTCGGGGTGTCTCGAATATCTCCAGTCATTACAAGTCGGACAAATTTGGATCGTGTAAAGTGGGATAAAATGGTGGCTAATTGCATCGATGCTGCTGAACAGTGTGGACGCATGACTGTTCCTGAGGTTGACGTTATGATTTCACTTGATGAAAAACTTAATAATTGGCCGAAAGATCGTGCAATACTTTTTTGCGATGAGGCAGAGGATATAAACTTAATTCAGAACCTAAAACCTACCTTTGGCAAGTGGGCTATTCTTATAGGGCCGGAGGGTGGTTTTTCACCGGAAGAAAGGAAAATGCTTAATGCCCATAAAAATACAACTTCCATATCTCTTGGTTCTCGTATTTTACGGGCTGATACAGCTGCGGTAGCAGCACTATCACTTTGGCAATCTTATTTTGGGTGTTGGCGTTGATTTGTAATAATTGATATATCACCCTAAATAAGGATCAGCAAAAAATTGTATAAATATACTCTCTTAAATGGTTACGGTATTCCTTCTCTGATAAGTATTTGGTTTAGCTGACATGAAGTTGTGGGCAAACTATTGACTTTATATCCTTAATTCCCACATGATGAGCAGAGCGTGTTTAAGGCAATAATAAAAGGGCTATTCAGTGAGCAACCTATCCAGAAATTCATTTGTAGAATCGAAAGAGCAATTAATTGATTATATTGCTTCCGGATCAAAGCCCAAAGAAGAGTGGACAATCGGTACAGAACACGAAAAATTTGTTTATTGCGTGGATAGTCAAAAACCAGTTCCATACGAAGGTGCGCGTGGTATTAAGGCAATTTTGGAGGCGCTAAAAAAAGAATTTGATTGGGAACCTATCATGGAAGATCAGCATATAATTGGTCTTAAAAAAGATGGGCAATCGGTATCTCTTGAACCGGGTGGTCAGCTCGAATTATCGGGCGCTATGGTAAAGACCCTGCATCAGACTTGTGCTGAAAGTAATAGCCACCTCCAACAGGCGCAAGCAGTGAGTGAAAAACTTGGTATAAAATATCTTGGTATGGGTTTTAACCCTAATATAAAACGTGATGATGTCCCAGTGATGCCTAAGGGGCGTTATAATATAATGCGTGAATATATGCCTAAGAAGGGAAGCCTTGGACTTGATATGATGCTTCGGACAAGCACAATACAAGTTAATCTTGATTACTCTTCTGAGATCGACATGGTAAAAAAATTTCGTGTATCTCTCGCACTGCAACCGCTTGCGACTGCAATATTTGCAGCCAGCCCTTTTACAGAAGGAAAACCAAACGGATTTCAAAGTTACCGTTCTCATATTTGGACAGATACCGATCCTGATCGCTGTGGAATTTTACCGTTTGTGTTTGAAGATGGTATGGGGTTTGAAGCATATTTAGACCATGTACTAAATGTGCCAATGTATTTTGTATGCCGCGACGGTATTTATCATGATGTCTCTGGTAAGTCATTTAAGGATTTTATGAAGGGCACTCTAGAAGGATTTGAAGGTCAGATACCAACTATTGCTGACTGGGAAGATCATATGAGTACGCTCTTTCCGGAAGTGCGGCTTAAAAAGTTTCTTGAAATGCGTGGTGCTGATGGGGGAACATGGAGCAGAATTTGTGCACTTCCTGCCCTTTGGGTGGGACTGTTATATGATGATCAGGCACTTGATGAAGCTTGGCATATGGTAAAAGACTGGAAACATGAAGATCACCAATACCTTCGTACTCACGTTCCACGTGATGCGCTAAGTGTCCCGTTTAAAAACGGGACTGTTCAGGACCTAGCTAAGCGTATACTTGATATTTCGGGTGGTGGGCTTGAGAGACGCGCATTCTTAAATAATACCGGTGAGGATGAGCGTATATTTTTAAAATCGTTATATGAAACTGTTGAAAGTGGTAAAACTACTGCTCAGCTTATGCTTGATCGATATCACAGTAGTTGGAACGGTAATATTAGCAAAGTATTCGAGGATTGCTCATTTTAAAGTAAATATGAGTAGGAATAGAGTAAATACGAATTTGACTTCACAGGTCTTTTTATTTGTTAAAAACCAACCTTAATATTTTTTTAAATCTAATACCCGCCGAATGAGCCCATGGGTCCAGGGAAGACTATTGGGCTCTCGGCACCATTCTTGGAAATAGAGCTCACACCAAAATAATAATTGTCGATCACTAGGTTATTAAAGGTGTATGTATCCACATCGCCAATATATTTACTATACGTCCACTGGTTGCTGTCAGTAAGGCGCCAATATACTTTATATCCAGAGAGGTTTTGAGCCATTTTACCTTTAGGTTTTATCCACTTGATTACAGCAGATGCTCGAACGGCACCTTTTAAAGTTACATTTGATGGAAATGGTGGTGCGGCAGCCATTTCAGCAAGTACACTTATATTAAGAGCCGTAAGCTTTTTAGCATAATCAAAGTTTACACCTTCAATCACATCACCATACTCGCGGCCATTTTCAACTCGGATATCCTGATGCTGACGGTCATAATGTTCATTAGTTTCCATAATGCGCACTGCTGGAATACCGACGGCATTAAATGGTCTGTGGTGACCACCGCGCCCAAAGCGGTCAAGTCTGTAAATCATCATTACATCTAAGTTAGGTATATATTTATCAGCTTGCCTATCAATAAAGCGTGCAATGTTTCGTGAAGGGCTATCTACCTCACCACCAGAAAATCGTCGTTGTCTGGCCTCATCCTCTGTTTCTACATCGCGGGTACCTTCTGAAAATACACGTGCTGTTGTGTTGTTCACCACGCCATTAATACCCGTAATATTACCTATCATATCATTATTTAAAACTGCCTTTATGCGCCATTTATTCTTAAGCGCATGTGCAGCAACAATACGGCCTCCGTAAAGTCCTTGTTCTTCTCCGGAAAGGCCCATGTAAATAATTGATCCAGAAAATTCATATTTACTGAGTATGCGGGCTGCTTCAATAACTCCGGCCATTCCAGAGGCGTTATCATTAGCTCCAGGGCTTTTATCGCTGCCGTTTAAGGGGTCTGAAATTCGACTATCAATATCACCAGACATCGATACGTAGCGGTTAGAATCGTGCTTACCTCGTTGTATTGCAATGACACTAACAACTTCTGTCGGCTTCGGTACACGATTTCCAGTTACAGTGTCACTCACATACATAACTTCAAGACAGCCGCCACAACTAGAACTAATCTTCTCAAATTCCGCAAAAATCCAGCGTCTGGCGGCACCAATACCTTGAGTTTGTGATTTAGTATCCGATAATGTGTGACGGGTGCCAAAGCTTACTAGTTTACGAATATCATTTTCAATACGATCAGCTGAGACATCTTCAACCATCTGATGGATTATAGGAAGTTCCTGCGGGGGAACTTCCTGTGCAGTTGAAATGGAGAATATAAAAACCATATTACCTATAATAATTAGTATATACTTAAATAGTGGCATTTAATTTTCTCCTATGTATATTTTTATAGTAATCATAAAACCGCATCACAGTGGTCACGTCAACTTACATTTTATTGCAAATTGCGCTTGCAAGTACTAAAAAGACTTAAATGTTGGGTTTGATTGGATGTCAAATATAGTAACTGATCTCTGCCATACCTTTTTATGAAAGTTTAAGAAACACTAAATATATAGGAAATAAATAATGAGCTTAGCTACCGAACAGAGAATAACCGAGGTTAAAAAATTTTTGGAAAACGTAAGAAACCTTGCTGGACCTGTCAAAGTAAGCAGAAGTAATATTGAAAAAATAAAAGGTTCTTTAGTGATCATGGCCTCAAAAAAAGAGCTTTGGTGCGAAGACGAATTTCCAGCTCCAATTGGTGACAGTGTACAAACTCGTTATCTTATTTCACAGGATGATGATGACAGTTATGCACTTTATTTAAATGTCATGCACACTGGAAAAACATCACCTCCCCATAATCATACGACATGGGCCTGTATTGCCGCGGCGGAAGGTGAAGAATATAATTACCTCTTTTCTCCGGAAGATGATGGACCGCTTGCACCCGGTGATCGTAAAATTAATCCGTCAGAGACAATAATTGTTAAGCCGGGTCAAGGTATAGGATTACTTCAAGATGATATTCATTCTATAGCAATTAATGACGGCGAGAGTACACGCCATCTCCATCTCTATGGTCGTGGGCTTGAAACACTGACTAAACGATTAATGTGGGATAAAGAGCTGACCTCATGTAAATACTTTGTGATGGATGTTAAAACAACCAAATAACTGATAAACTCTATAACTTGAATTTGAGTGAAAAAAAGGCCGGGTTAACCCGGCCTTTTGGTTCTTATTCTTCACCCTCATCGGCCCGCCAGCGCAGAACGGGATTTCTGGCAGCACCTGTTTCATCAAGCCTCTTCAGTGGTGCAAAGTGAGGTGCGCCAGTAAAGCGCTCTACTTCTCCAGCTTTTACCTTTTCGACTAGATGCCGCATCATACCAATAAATTGATCGACGGACTGCTTACTTTCAGATTCTGTCGGTTCAATAAGCATAGCACCATGGACGACTAACGGAAAATACATAGTCATTGGATGGTAGCCTTCGTCAATCATTGCTTTAGCAAAATCGAGTGTACTGACACCAGTATCTTTTAAGAAGCGATCATCAAACAATGCTTCATGCATACAAGGTCCTTCAAATGAGGCGCTCATAATGTCCTTTAGGCTTGCTAGTACGTAATTTGCATTGAGAACACTGTCTTCTGCTACCTTTGCCAAGCCATCAGCACCATGTGACATCATATAAGAAAGTGCACGAATAAACATTCCCATTTGTCCATGGAAAGCGGTCATACGACCAAAACTTTTTCCAGTTGGATCATGTTCAATTAATTCAAATTTTTCTTCACCTGCAATGACGTAAGGCATTGGTGCATAGGGGGCTAGTGCTTCCGAGAGAACTACAGGACCAGCTCCTGGCCCACCACCTCCGTGTGGGGTTGAAAATGTTTTATGCAAGTTAATATGCATAGCATCAACACCTAGATCACCTGGACGTACCTTGCCAACTATAGCGTTGAAGTTAGCACCATCGCAGTAAAAATAACCACCGACTGCATGAACTGCGTCTGCTATTTCAATAATTTCGCGTTCAAATAATCCGCAAGTATTTGGATTAGTAACCATAATTGCCGCTACATCAGGGCCGAGAGCTTCTTTCATTGCCTCAAGGTCCACTCGACCGTCTTCGGTGGCAGGTATCGGTTTTACCCGGTAACCACAAAGCGCTGCAGTTGCGGGATTAGTTCCGTGAGCACTTTCCGGTGCTAGCACTATAGAGCGGGCATCACCTTTTGCTTCCAATGCAGCACGTATTGTCATAAGGCCACAAAGTTCGCCGTGAGCACCAGCTTTTGGTGACATTGCAACGGCTGGCATGCCAGTCATTGTTTTAAGCCAATGTGCCAGTGTGTCGATCAAATCGAGGGCACCCTGAGTAGTACTGATTGGTTGGAGTGGGTGGATATCGCCAAGACCAGATAATCGAGCCATTTTCTCGTTAAGGCGTGGATTATGTTTCATTGTGCAAGAACCTAATGGATAAAGGCCGAGATCAATGGCAAAGTTTTTGCGACTAAGACGCGTATAATGGCGCATAACCTCTGGTTCAGTCAGGCCAGCCAGACCAATTTCTTGAGTTCGTTCCATACCACCAAGGGCACTTTTGAAATCATCCACTTCCGGAAAATCTACACCAGTTCTTTTAGTATCACCAATTTCATATATAAGACCTTCAACTTGAGAAAGCCCTTGGCTCCCTGTGAAGGTTTCATAGTTACTACCAACGGTTTTAATGCTACTAGTATTTGTTGGGCGTCCTTGACTATTCATCATTTTAGCACCTCTTTTAGTTCTTCTGCAAGAATATCCATATCATCTTCCGATGTGGTTTCTGTCACTGCAATAAGTAAGTCATTTTTAAGTTCTTTATTTTTTGGATAAAGCCTGGAAATAGGTAACCCAGCGATTACATCATGTTCGACGAGTGCCTCGACTACCTCGGCTGCATCTTTATTGAGGCGTACTGTGAACTCGTTAAAAAATGTCTTATTGAGTACCGTAATACCATTAATATTTGCTAATTTATCTCTAAGTTTAACTGCACCAGCATGATTAATTTTGGCGAGCTGTCGGTATCCTTTTTCTCCAAGGAGCGTCATATGAATGGTGAAGGCAAGAGTACATAGACCGGCATTGGTGCATATGTTACTTGTTGCTTTTTCACGGCGAATGTGTTGTTCACGAGTTGATAAGGTTAACACATAGCCCCGTTTTCCTTCTGCGTCAGTAGTTTCTCCACAGAGCCGCCCAGGAAGTTGGCGAACATATTTTTGTCTGGTAGAAAAAAGCCCGGCGTAGGGTCCACCGTAACAAAGACCGTTACCAATAGACTGTCCCTCACCAACGACGATGTCTGCCCCCATTTCACCCGGTGACTTAATTGCCCCAAGCGCTACAATTTCAGTTGTAACTACAACAAGTAATTTTTTTCTATCATGAAGAGCTTCAGCAAGTGTTGAATAGTCTTGAATATTTCCAAAAAAATCAGGATATTGGATAATTACACAGCTGGTATCATCATCAATTTGACTGATTAAATCTTCTGTAGTCTCAACCATTGGATCATTAACAATAATATTATCCTCGGTATATTTAGTCGCTGATTTAACAACTTCAATATATTGCGGGTGGAGATTACCACTCAATATTACTTTTTTCTTTTTTGTGACACGGCGTGCCATAAGTGCTGCCTCACCGCATGCTGTGGA